>BNJT01000063.1_pt1 | contig 31334 bp, 51 predicted proteins | sample 8540491 | NCBI WGS metagenome assembly BNJT01 (sample SAMD00202455, study PRJDB9452) | human saliva metagenome | host: Homo sapiens | reverse complement strand
TATCCCTCAGCGAGATACATTTTTTTGCCCCTTTGCCCCTCTTTTCTCCCTCTTGACTACCCCCCGAGAAGGGACGAAATTGCCCTTTTTCTACCCCCCGAAATCTTACCCTCATCTGCTACAATGCCCCCCTTTCCCGCCTCCCTCGCCTATACATATATATAGGGGCGCGCTGAGGTCCTGCGGAGGGGTGATGCGAACCACTACTGGTCAGCGCTCGGACCAGTAGTGGTTACTCATATCGACCAGTAGTGGTTCGTGACGTGACCAGTACTGGTCCGAGCGCTGACCAGTACTGGTCGAAAAACTCCCCCTGCGGAGCTTGCTCTCGGAGCCTATGGTTGTGCAGGCGATTACTCTTATCTTTAGCTACCAAATCACGCCGAGGACATCCGTCCCTGCAGGCTAATAAAGAGTGAATAGACAATGATGAATAGCATACTATATAGAGTGCGACTTGTGGGGCTCCTCCTGCTTGCAGTGGGTGGGAGCTACGGCACGTCGCAGGCACAAGAGGATTATCGCATGTTCGAGGCCAAGACGCCTCAGTTAGACCCCGCCTATGCCAAGGGCGTGTCGGGGCATATAGCGGGAGAGCCACGTCCGGGACTACTTGTGATGGCTGGTGGGTGTAACTTCCCCGACCGCCCAGCACGAGAGGGTGGAGCAAAGCGCTACTATTCAGAGATCTATGTCGGCGAATATGCTGGCGAAGTGCTTCGTGCTTGTGAGACAAAGGCTTCGGAAGTAGATATATGGTGGTGGCTCATAGGGCATTTGCCCCAACCGACGGCCTATGCGGCCTTCCAGCGGTATGATGATCAGCTCATCGTAGCAGGCGGGCAGTCTGCTGCGGGAGACCTAAGTGACGCCTACATCATTCAGCTGGGCAATCGCCATGGTATGAAGATCATTCCGCTACCCAGCTTGCCAGAGCCTCGTAGTGGGATGGCTTCGGCGCTTATCGGAAATGTGCTCTACCTCATTGGGGGGGTCGTGAATGGTAAGCTCTCCAATACCATCCTGTCTCTTGACCTCAGCCGTCCGCAAAAGGAGTGGCGTGAGGAGACGCCTTATCCGCATAGCCCTTTCCTCAAGCTCGTAGCTATAAGGAATCTGGATGAAAGCGATACTTCTTCCGGCGTCCCGTACTTAGAGCTTATGGGATCATTCACAGGGGTAGATGAGCCCGATCAACGAGTCCAGGCCGATGTCACCTATATGACTTATACACCTCAGACGAAGCAGTGGCAGACTTACAAGATCGCACCCGATGACCCCATCGCTGCCCATGGCTTTGGGGGAGGCTATGTCTCGAGTACAGCAATAGCTTCTCTGGTGGGGTGCGGGCTGATCTCTTTGTGACGGCACTCCAGCGAGAGAAGGATCTGAAGGCCGCGAAAGCTAAGGGCAATCGTCGGCTCGTGAAGAGGCTACAGGCAGAGCAGCGTGCTTATCTCAGCCATGACCCTGCATGGTATGGTTTCTGTAGCGACTGGTACTCCTTCGATAGGTCGAGAGGGAGGGGGAAGCGAAAAGCGAATTTCACTTCGATGGCCGAGCAGATGCCGTCTATCTGGATAGGTATTCTTGTGCGATGTCTGGTATGCTAATTGGAGGGGAGACGATGCCTGGTGTGCGTACTCCCAGCATCATCATCTTTACGACAGCCTGCAATCCACGGGAATTTTATGTGACGGTCGGCCCGTAGTAACAGCTGGATGACTCGGGTTCTCCCCAATAATTACCGATAGCCTGTAAGAGAAAGTCGCGAGACGATAAATACACGTCCCCACCCGTAGCTGAGGCTGCGGGTGGGGACGTGTCGCTTCCATCGGTGAGGCCTATTCTTCGTATCTTTGCACGCCCTGAAGGGGCACGAGAATGGCGTGCTCACAGGGATTTCCATAGAGTTTATTTCGCTGATGGTCCGTGGCATATGCACGCGACTGGATTAACCCTCATAAGAATTCGAATAGATGATATTTGAAACGCTATTTTTCATCTCGCTGGTGGTCATTATCTGTATGCTGACCATGCTGGCGAATAAGATCAAGATCGCTTACCCTATCTTGCTCGTTTTGGCAGGCTTGGTGCTGAGCTTGCTGCCTGGAATGCCACAAATAAAGGTGGAGCCCGAATTGATCTTTATCATCTTCCTTCCACCCTTACTCTTCGAAGCGGCCTATGGGGCTTCAGTGGAAGGAGCTATGGAAGTGGCGACGCATCATCTTGAGCTTTGCATTCCTTGTCGTCTTTATCACGGCTTGTGTGGTGGCCCTTGTGGCGAACGCTATCTTGCCCGGCTTTTCTATTGCTTTAGGCTTCTTGCTCGGGGGGATCGTATCACCTCCAGATGCAGTGAGTGCCCAAGCGATCATGCGCTTTGTGAAGGTGCTGAAGCGTTTTTCCTCCATATTGAGGGGAGAGCCTCTTCAATGATGCCAGCTCCTTGATCATCACGCGCGTGGCCCTCGTTGCCGTTGGTACGGGGCAGTTTGTCTGGTATCAAGCAGCTGGTAGCTTTGTGTGGATGATCGTGGGCGGATTATTGGTTGGACTGGCGGTGGCTTGGGTGATGATCAAGCTACATCACTACCTGCCTACCGATGAGAAGATCGATGTGGTCTTCACGCTCATCTCTCCTTATATCACGTATATCGCTGCCGAAGAGGTCGGGGGCATCAGGAGTAATAGCCGTTGTATCTGGAGGCTTGTACTTGAGTAGTCGGAATGTACTCTTCATGGATAGTAGTTCTCGCTTGAGTGGATGGAACTTCTGGCATAACTTTGTCTTCCTGCTGAATGGTCTTGTCTTCCTACTTATCGGCCTGGACCTACCTGAGGTGGTCGCTGGTATGCGTGAAGGGGGATGAGCTTGTCCACGGCGACGTGGTATGGTCTCTTGATCTCGGCGGTGCTCATCTTAGTTCGTCTGGCGTGCAGCTATGGTGCGGTCGCGACCACGCTCTTTATGCGGAGGTTCATCAAGGTGGCTGACCCGAATTACTATGGCCTGCACGTTCCCTTCGTCTTGGGCTGGTCGGGCATGCGCGGTGTCGTGTCCTTGGCCGCCGCTCTCTCCATCCCGATGATGACTGAGGCGGGGGTGCCTTCCCCAGAGCGCTCGATGATCATCTATATCACCTTCGTAGTGATCCTGGTGCCCCTGCTTCTACAAGGGCTCACCCTGCCTATCTTGATCGAGCGGATGAAGCTCCCTGCCTTCAATGATCACCTCCCCGAGCAAGAGACCGAGTCAATCATACGTAAGGGCCTTGCCGATGTCAGCTTACGCTATCTCCGAGAGAACGAGATGTGTGAGGGTCATCAGCGACAGCCAGCACTTGCAGTCGATGGTCTCCCACTGGATGACGCAGCTGGAGGAGGAGGAACAGACTCCGCTCTATGATGCGTCGAGTGAGCTTTTATTCGAATATCTTGGATCAGCAGCGCCTGTACCTCTATCACCTGAATAAGGAGCAAGCGAATATCAACGAGGGATATCGTGAAGCGCTTTATCCGACGGATAGACCTGGAGCAGGAGCGCCTGAAGAATGAATAAGCTCTGAAAGCAATCGTCCCCTACCCGCAGCCGAGGCTGCGGGTGGGGACGATACTTTATAGCAGCTTATGGGCGGAGAGCCTCAGCCCAAGCTGTAGGTGTGGACGCTGGCGCCTTGGGCGGAGGGTAGGTAGTTGATGCCCCACCAACACATCTGCAGGAGGATGAAGGAGATGAAGAGCCCCCAGAGCGCTGCACGGCGGTAGCGGTCCGAACGGATGCGCACGTGGATATAAAGCCAGATAGGGCGAACCATGAGCGGCAGCCCAAGTCTCTTGGGGTCCCACGCCCAGTAGTGGCCCCAGGCTTCCTTTGCCCAGAGTGCCCCGAAGAGAATACCGACAGTCACGTAACGCCCAGCCGACCTGCACGAGGTTGTCGCAGATATCCATCTCGTACGCTCATTGATGGGTGACTTCTTGAACCACAGTAGGTACGCCGACATCAGTGCGGCGGCACCCAGCACGGCGTAGGCGAACATATAGACGATGACGTGCGGAGCGAACCACGGGCTCTGCAGCGCTGGCACGAGCGTCTTGTTGTGGATGTCGGGGTTGACGATATTGATCGTGGTGAAGACGCCTGCCAGGACGGTGCTGAAAGCGAGGATCCAGGGGTAGCGCCAGCGCGAATAGACGATCAGCCCCGCCGTGGGGAGGAAGAAGGCGTACCACAGGCGGGTCTCACCCATCGTGCGAAGGGGCGGGCGCTCCAGCGACATCCACAGCCCGAGGATGAAAGCGAAGTAAACGAGCAGCCCTGCAGCGGTGAGGAGATAGGTCGGTAGTGGACGCTTTTTCCAAGCCGTCCAAGCGCCACCCGCCCACAGAAGGAGGGCAGGGATAGCGAAGAATATGAAGGAATCCCAAGTCGCGAGGATAGAGTTGATAGGGTTGGGGTGAAGAAGCAGAAGGGGTAGGGGAGCTTGTCCGTCAACTATGGGAGCGGTGCGCGCTCGGGATAAGGACTTTCCTACACTTAGGTTGCCTTGCTTAGCGGCGGCGCTTCTGTGCTGTGATGAAGGTGAGGATAGCGCCAGCCAAGAGTAGGTAGATGCCCACATAGACGGCAGGGAGCCAAGGGTCCTTGACGAGCTCAAAGGTGCTGGTCTCGCTCCAGCGACCCATCGCTTCATCATAGCTGAGCTGGTAGATCTTCCACCCGTCGACCGTCACGGGCTTGTTGACCTCGACGGTGGCGACGATGTTCTTCTGCGTCTGCGTATAGATATGGATGCGTGAGGCGTAGCGCTCGGGTTCGCGGCGTGCCATCACGAGGCTCAGGTCCTTCGTGAGCTTCAGCTCTTGGAAGGGGAAGAGGTAGTTACCGCAGGTGACCCATCCGATGATGGGCTTGCCCACTTCCTTGCCATTCTTCATCGGTTGGGCCTCGACGAGGAGTGCCGTCACAGCGCCCGATGAGCCCCACTCCACGTACTTTGTCGTGTCGGCCGTGATGACGGGGAGCAGCGAGGGATAGTTCTTGCGTACACGGATGCGCCACTGCGACAGCGTACGCTTCCTGGAAGTGCTTATCGATAAGGACGATCTGTGGGTTCTTCTCTGGTATGGACTTCCCTGTCTTACTATTGATGAGGAGGAGCTTGGGAGGGTATTCGTCGATGGTGAACTTCTCCAGCTGGATGGCCAGCGGGAGCTCCATGAAAGCCCCTGATCGTGGGTGGCGCGCCACTCGGGCATATCGGTGGTGGCCTTGAGCTTCACACGCTCCATATCGGCGCTGCCGAGCGTCGCAGCGACGATGGCGATGAAGAGCCCGATGTGGGAGAGCAGCGAAGGTACCTCTCTCAGGCGGAAGTGTAAGATCTGCCGTATTGCGATGAGCCCCACGATGCCAGCGAGGCGGGCATAGATGAGCACGAAGGGCCAGAAGGACAGCATTCGTGTGAGACCAATGGGGTCGATGGTCTCGCTCGTGGGGGGCTACCTGACGGGTGAGCCCCATGGCTACGGTGAGTATAGCTGCATAGATGAGTGTGGGGACAGCTGCCTCGACGGTGAAGAGGAAGGAGAAGAGGCGGACTCGATGACGTAGCGCGTAGATGATGATGAGCAGGAGGAGGTAGAGAGCAAGGACGATGGCATTCAGCGGGAAGGCGAAGGCTGACCAGTCGATCGGGCCTTGTCGTGTACTGCAGCAGGAGCCCAACGAGGATCAGGCCTGCACCAGTGACGAAGCCTTCTCTCATTTTCCAGAGTGCGTTGAACATAGACGGGGAAGCGGTTGGGGTTATATCGAGCGCGGCGGCAGACGATGAGGTCTGTCGCCGCGCTGAAAGTAGGGATACTTAGATGTGTGTCAGGGCAACAGGCTCGGCTTAGAGCTCGATGAGCTTGCCTTGTGCCCTAGCCGACTGCACCCACTTAGGTACGACGGTCTTCAGCTGAACTCTGCCTTATCAGCCTGGAGCTTCTTGCCGTCGACGCCGATGTAAGCCCAAGCCTTTTCCTTCGTGGAGATGTCAGGGCACGGGACGTCACCAGAGAAGCCGTGGCGTGCCAGCACCTTTGGCGATGGCAAGGCGAGCTTCCTGAGCATAGCCGAGGGCTCTGACCGAGGATACGCGTCACTTCCTGTGGTGCGTGGAAGGAAGCACCGTGGCTGGCGACAGCGAAGTCCCAGCGCCACTGGCTCTTGCGGATAGCCTGCAGAGCGTCCTTCATCTCGGCTTCGGTAGCGCCGTTGTCCCAAGCGTACTTAGCTTCGATGTGGGCCTTAGCGAGCTCCTTCTCTACGCGGTTGCGCACGTCGTTGGCCATGCGCTGACGTTCGTAGACGTTCTGACGGAGCGTCTCAGCATCCTCACGGTGGCAGGTCTGACAGGTCTTATCGATCTTCGCCAGAGGGCTGGTGATCTGGTGATCAGAGTACTTCACTCCGCCTTCGCTCACGTAGGGCATATGGCAGTCTGCGCACGATACGCCGCGCTGGCCGTGGATACCCATACGCCACAGCTCATAGTCGGGGTGCTGAGCCTTGAGGATAGGAGCGCGAGAGATCTTGTGCGTATAGTCGGAGTAGTTCATCTCGTCGTAGTAAGCCTCTATGTCCTCGACCGTGAAGCCCTTGTCGTGGGGGAAGGTGAGGTACTCGCCATCGCCCTTGAAGTAATACTCGGTGTGGCACTGGGCACAGACGAGGGAGCGCACGTGTGCTGGTGGGACTGCTCGGAGACATCTTCGCCACGACGCTCAAAGGCTTCGTAGAGGGCGGGGCGTGCGGGCTTGAGCTTCACGGTGCGGGCATCGTGACAGTCGGAGCAGCCGATGGTGTTCACGATCTCGGGTCCCCACTGGCTCCAGGGAGCCTTGTAGAACTCTGCGATACCCTTCTCCTTCGCGATGCGGGGCACGTCGGGGCCCTTACACGTCCAGCAGGTACCAGGCTGGATATCCTTGTTGCCGTTCACGCCAGGGGAGCCGGTACGAAGGATCTCGTTCATATCTTCGATAGCGTGCTTGTGGCCACGAGGCGTGTTGTACTCCATAGAGAAGGAGTAGCCGGGCCCATAGCACGACCATCTCGGGGCGGGCAGCGAGCACGTCGACACGCTGCGAGCTATTGAACTCACCCTGGTAGGTGGTGTCGGCGGTCTTGAGCCACGTCTGATATTCACGGGGGAAGTCTTCAGCGAACAGCTCGTTCTGTGCCACGATAGCGTCCTTGAAGACATGCTTTGCGGTTGTTGTAGATGCTCACCACCTCGGCGCGGCGCTCCAGGAGTGAGGAGACGACGAGTCCGAGGACGAAGACTACGACCATAGAGCCTCCGAATAGGAGCCATCCCTGCCAACGTTTCAATTGTTGTGCCGTGATTTTTTTAGTCTCTTTTATTTGTTATTCTGATATTATGCTTGCGTGGTGAGGATGCTTAGTTCAGCATCTTCTGCAGCCAGTCGGGCACTGGCGAGTCGGGTAGGGGTACTTCGGCCCCTGGGGTCGAGGAGAGGGAGTTCATCCTGCCGTGGGCCACGTCGCGGTGGCAATCCCAGCAGGCTTTCCTTCGTCGCACTTGGCGTCCATATAGGTGATGCGCCCCGTGTTGACAAGCTCGGTATTGAGGGTGGCGTGGCAACGCACGCAGTTTTCCATGATTACCTCAGCGCTCTCATCGATGGCTTGGATGGCCTGACGCTCTTGGCGCGTGACGAACTTGTAGACGTGGTTCATACCGTCCTTCCCTTGAAGAAGTATTTGCGGAAGACGTTGTCGTGCGGTACGTGGCAGTCGTTGCACGTGGTGTTGCGGGCGTGGGCGCCGTGCATCCACGTGGCGTAGTAAGGAGTCGCGATGTGGCAGTTGACACAGGCCGAGGGGTCATCTCCTAAGTAGGTGTGGAACCTAAGCAGATAGAGGAAGAGCCCACCTAAACCCACCACAACGCCACACACGAGCAGCACGGCCACCTTTGGCGCGGTAGCTCAAGCGCGGTAGTCGTTGGAGGAATCGGTTCATTATCACGAGGTCTAAGTGATGAATACGACACAAATATAATTAACTTTTTCTTTGCTCATACAGCCAATTTCTTTAGCTTTTTAAGGAAGCTACTGCGCTGGTATTCTGTAGTGTTAAGGTGTTTGAAGGACGTTCTTTGCTGTTGGTGATAAATGGCAGGGGAAGTGTAAAGGGGGAGGTGCTGTGTTGAGTTCTCTATGTCACAGTTGTTTGGCGGTGATCTGCCTTTTTGTTTGTTGGAAGTTGATATGTAATAGATACCTTTGGAGCAAATATTCAGTAACATCTAATATTAAGAGAAATTATGAAGGAAATAACAACAGCGGATATCATATTCCCTGAACTGACAGCTGAAGATGTCAAGAATAAGCCTTTCTCTCACTTTGGTTGGGAGGGGGTAGATGCATTTGCATTCTACAGGATGTCTGAGGCCTATTGGGATGCTGCTAAAGTGCTACTAGATAAGATGAAATCCAATCCCAACAATATTGAAATAACCGATGGCTTGATATACCCTCTATTTTTTTCAGCTACAGGCATTCTGTCGAAACTTATCTCAAAAGCCCTTCTTTTGAACACGGCACACAAAGCGAGGAGGAAAGGAAAAAGTATATAAACAAAGATCATAGCTTAGAAGGTCTTTGGGGAATTTTAAAAGCCTTATCTTACTAAGGGGTAACGCACGTCGGAAGCTCTATTTCACTTGATGCAGTAGAGCATTACATACGTGAAATCCATAGGTTTGATCCAAACTCCACGGTGATGCGCTATCCTATAACGAAGGGACTAACCCCCCATCCTCAGAGAAAGGAAGAGATGCGTCTTGACTTTAGGCACTTTGCCGGCTGTATGGACGCCTTGTGCGATTCTTTAAGGCAACTTAGATATGATATCTCCGGTCAGATAGACAAGGAGGCGACACAGGAAGAGGTAGATAGGTTTCTTGGAACTTATAAAAGATATAAGAATGAGATAGATAAATTCTTGTTGTCTTTACAAGAAGACATTGAATGCAGACCCAAAGGAAAACGGGATATTGGACTTCTTGTTATGTATCTTGGGGATCCTTTGCCAGAGGGTAATCAAAGCGAACCATCCTATAAGAAATCCCTCAGAGACTATGGAGCCCGATATGCTTATCCTTCTAGAGATCCTATATTTAGCTGGAAGCTGTATAAACGACCGTCTATATCAACTTACGATTTCTAATTCTAACGATACGAAACTTAACGAATTCGTTCAACTGTGTAAGGTTCTTCTGAAGTCTCATAGTCTTTCTTTTTGGGAAATCCATCAAGGTGATGGACTTGAATGTACCACATGCTCTCCCTCTGCTTTAGTAAAGTCTCTCCACATCTATTGCTATTCTTAAACTATAGAGTAGAGCGTGCCTTTCTAGGATTTCTGTGCCTTCTCTTTCTTTTTGCCATTGAGTCTGAAGAAAGGGAAGGTACACTGCTATTTGTATGTAGAGGTTTTTAGGAGAGGCACATCTTTCGCTGGAAAAGGATAACTTTGAGGGTGGGGAAGTGAGACGTATACCTATTCCAAAACAAAAACGTATACGTCTTGCGATGAAAAACGTATACGTTTCGAGCGTGAAAACGTATACGTTTTGGCTATGAAACGTATACGTTTTGCCCGCCAAACGTATACGTCTTCTCGCCATAGGCTTCGACGGTAGCGACCGAACGGCCTTTGGACGGATGAAAAACACATTCTCCTGCCCTTGTATAACGTCTCCGACAGGGGCTGGGTAAACAATCTGGAGACACCTTAAATAATTATGAGTAAGAAAAACAAACCCATTGGTTACACCCCTCGGCGAGCGCAAGGTAGGCGTTGGCCCAAACAAAGGCAAGGTCGTCATCCAAGCCACCCTTCGGGTCGTCATCGCACGAGCTTCGAGCGCTTCTGCGAGTTGGTGGCCAAGGATACAACCCTCAATTACACGGAAGTGCAAAGCGTGCTCAACCTCGCTGCTGATATGGCGCGCGAAGTCGTGGCTAACGGTGATATCGTGGACTTCGGTCGTCTGGGGACGCTTTCGCCTTCATTTAAGAGCAAGGTTGTGCCCGTCGGGAGCGAGTTCAATGCGAACGTGCACATCACCGAGCCCCGTGTGAACCTTCGCCCGAATACCACGTACTTCCGCCTCCGTCCCGAAGAGGTCAGCTACGAACGTATGGAGGCCAAGCCCAAGGCTAAGAAGAAGGAAAAGAAGCCCGAAGGTGGCGGCTCTACGTCCGAACCAGGCAACGGTAGCGGCCACGTAGGTATCTAAGCCTTCGCCGAAGCGCTATCAAACAGAGCCACCCGACGTGATGCCGAGAAGCATTGCGTCGGGTGGCTCGCTGTATGGGGCATTTGCTCCGCTCCATTATTATCGTACTTTTTACGGGGAATAAAACTTATCGTTTATGAAGAGCAGATACAATAGATTCTTTATCGGGGCAATCGTCCTCGTTTGTCGTTGGCTTCCTCACGGGCTGTGCGATGCCACGTGTCCCGACTGTCCAGGTGAATAAGGACCTTCGGGCATACAGCTACGTCTACATCCCAGCGACCCAACCTGTGCAGGAGACTTTCGGAGCAAAAAGATCGAGTCGGTCAATCCCCGCGATCTGATCGCTGGAGCCTTTGCCAAGAAAGGCTTCATCATCCTGCCCAGCGTGGATGAGCGCTTTAGAGCCAAGACCCTGATGGTGGGCTATGGGCACGGTCGAGGGCGCAGCGTCACGTTGAGAGAAGTGACCATCCAGTTGGTGTCGGCTGAGACGGGCGAATTGGTAGCGACTGTGACCTCTGAGGGGTTGGGTGTTACGGAGGTCGACAAGGTCGAGGCCGCCATCACGAGAGCCTTGAAGGCGCTACTCAAATAGTCCAGCTGTAATAAGGCCTTTCGGGCCTCTGACCTAAATAAAAAGCGAATCGCTGCAGGAGCATCTCCTGCAGCGATTCGCTTTTATGTGGGGGCGTCGTGTGCTACTTGAAGCGGGCGGCGATCTTGTCGCCGAGGACGCTCGCCGTATCAAAGATGGAGTAGCGCAGGCCGATCTCGTGAGGTCAGCCCGGTCTTCACCCGATAGGTCTGGAAGATGTGTCGGCTGATCTCCTTGCCCAATGCCTTCTCCGGCACTAATTCCTGATAATTGATGCTCATCGCTCCTGTTTAACTTTATCGCCGCCAGCCAAATCGCAGCTCATCGGCGCCTCTGCAAAAGGTAGTGAAAAGGGGAGGGAGTGGGGGAAGGGCTTTCCGGCTCTCGAGATACTCTCACGAAGGCATGCCGATCCAGCGGTGATACAGAGACCTTGGTCTTATCGTTGGTGAAAGGCTCTTTGGGCAATGTAGTATAGCTCCTTGAAGAGGCTAGGGACCTCCCGAGTCCAAACGGCTTCATCATACACCCACGCGAAGGGTGCGCTGTAGCTCTCCCATATGAGTCTTGCTTGCTGATCCACGGCTTTTATGAGGGGACGAATACCGAGTACTTCGCCAGCACGATCCATCACGAGATGCCAGTTCACTCCAGTGGATCCGTCAGTCTGGGTAGATCTCTCGTCTGAGAGGAAGCATACGAAGTCACTGGTGTCAAAGGGGAATAGCGTATGGCAGGTGGCTATTTTATAAATGCCGTGAGCTAATACGTCTGGCAGCTGTTTGTCGCTGTAGCCGAAGGTGGATATATATAGTGCTACACGTAAGATGCCGGTTAGGTTTCTGCAGACTGGTGCAAAGGCATACTTTGAGACTTTATTCGTTAAGGCTGCATTAAAGATGAAACTAATGGCGCTGTCGATCTCTCTGTGTCTAGCCTTTATGTAGGCTATCTGCTTTGATCGCCAGGCTGGTAGTAGGGTCGTGGATTGCTCTATAGCTCTCAAGTGCTTGTCTCTGCGGTCTGTCGGTGTGTCGGTCAGATCTGCGACTCGTATGACCGCCTGCCTCCAAAACGGGATTAGGGTGCTTACCCAGCACGATGTAGCTTAAATAGCTCATTGGGATCTTCTTTCTTGAGAGTATCTCTCACTTCTGTAATCGTCATTGTATTTGCCTTGGGATCTTGATCTTGCGGTACAAAGATAGGGCAGGGAGATCAAAGCGCATGCTAACCTAGAGCCAAGGCATGGCGGGCTCGGTGTGCGCCTTACATCTGATCGGGGAATATAGGAGTATGGGATAAGCGAGCTCGTGTCTCAAGTCGAGTCTGCTTCATAAAAAAAGTGCCGTAACCTTATTAGTTACGACACTCACTTCGTTGCGGAGATAGAGGCTCTTTCTCTTGAACTATCATAGATGCTTGTTTGATGTCAAAGTGCTGTTTATCAGTATGTATGTGGGTGTGTGTCTTAAAGTGTAGTATCATAGGATCTCCCTTGCGATATCCTTATTTGGGTGTATCTTTGGGTGTGTAAACTATACACCCGAGAATTATGAATATCAAGCGCAATATCATCTTTGCTCTGGAGAGCCGTAAGAAGGACGGTGTCCTGATCATGTAGAACGTCCCTATCCGTATGCGAGTGAATTTTGCTTCCCAGCGAATAGAGTTCACTACGGGCTATCGTATCGATGCCGCCAAATGGGATGCAGACAAGCAACGAGTAAAGAACGGATCCACGAACAAGCTTAAGCAATCAGCCTCAGAGATCAACGCTGCGCTCTTGGGGTACTACACCGAGATACAAGAGATCTTCAAGCGCTTTGAAGTGGCCGAGGTTATGCCAAGCCCAGCGGATGTTAAGAGCGCCTTCAATGCCCGCCATAGCCCTGACGACGTACAAGAGGAGCAGACTCCGATAAGCTTGATCCTTCAAATGACTTTTACAAGGCCTTTGATGAGTTCGTACGTGTCTGTGGCCGGCAGAACGACTGGACGCACGCTACCTATGAGAAGTTTGCTGCGGTGAAAAAAATCACCTTAGAGCCTTCCGAGCAGACCTTAGCTTCTCCTTTTTCAACGAGGCTGGTCTGACGGAGTATGTGCGCTACCTCCGAGAAGTACGTGAGATGCGCAATAGCACGATTGGGGAAGCAGCTCAGCTTCTTGAAGTGGTTTCTACGTTGGAGCTTCGGCCAGGGAATGCATAGGAACAATGCTTACGATACCTTCAGACCTAAGCTCAAGGATACGCAGAAGAAGATCATCTTCTTGACTTGGGAGGAGCTGACAAGGCTTCGAGAGTTCGAGATCCCTCCAGCGAAGCAGTCACTTGATCGTGTGCGGGACGTCTTCCTCTTCCAGTGCTTCACAGGACTGCGATACTCGGATGTCTACAATCTCAGAAGAAGCGACATCAAGGAAGATCATATCGAAGTCACTACGATCAAGACTTCTGACAGTCTGGTCATCGAGCTCAACAAGCACAGCAAAGCTATCTTGGAGAAGTACCAGGATGTGGTATTTGAGCACGATAAGGCACTACCCGTGATCACTAACCAGAAGATGAATGAGTACCTCAAGGAGCTTGCTGAACTTGCTGGTATCAACGAACCTATCCGCCAGACCTACTACAAGGGGAATGAGCGTATCGATGAAGTGACACCTAAATATGCTCTGCTTGGTACGCTACGCTGGTCGTCGTACCTTTATCTGTAATGCGCTTGCCTTGGGTATTCCTCCTCAAGTCGTGATGAAATGGACGGGGCACAGTGACTACAAGGCTATGAAGCCCTACATCGACATTGCGGACGATATCAAGGCGAATGCTATGAGTAAGTTCAATCAATTATGAGCTGGATCAGACTGCATCCAAGCCTAGCTCTCGGTATCCGTTTTTATGAAGTTGGATCTCCATTTATTGGTTGACTCGTGAACCACTATTGGTTTTGCACCCCGTGCACTATATTTAATTCAAGGTAAATGATATGAGAATGCGGTTCGTTTGTAAGGCGATTACTATAACTGTAGTGATCCTCTTTGTGGCTCTTGTAGGGTTCTATCTATGGTGTTTTACATCTTTTTAGATTATACTTTAATCTCCTTGATGCTCCTACTTTGGAATTTGAGACCATATGGTTTGACCGCTCAAAAAAATGAGACTTATATATTCCTAAAAAGCGATATTCCCTTGGAGGAATTTGATGGTTCTTCTTACTCGCGGTTGTTGGGAAGGGAGGCTGCCGACTCATTGCCTTATTCGAAGTATTTTAAAGACGATATTTTGATTGACAACGTCGTATTGGATTGTAGTAGTGTTATAAGAAGGGAGGCTGCATTTGGGGAATTTACTTACGTCGCTATTATTCCGGGTGAGTTGCCGAGTTATACAATTTATGCTCGATTATTCTTTATTAAGGCCTACGGATATTCATTCGGAAGTAACCTTATTAGAATAAAGAAAGAACATTTATGATTCTTTAGTCGAAAAGGTGTTTGTTACGGGCGTACCCAGCTTAGTGAAATCTTAGAAAAGAGACAGCGATCGGCTACCTGAAAGAGCTGTCAGAAAAAAATACTCGCCAGGGTCGGTGATCGCAGATGTTCCCTCTAATAGAGTGGGAGCTAATGCTGGGATTTTTGAGGAAAATGAAGGAAATATCCTTAAAGGACAGATGATCCTTGAAGTGCCGGTGCAGAAGGAGCCAGTACCCGAGAGGGTATTGCGCTATGCTATTGAGAATAAGATTCAAATTAGAGATGTTAAAGGGAAAAATATATAATCTAGAAAGATGAAAGTAACGCTAGAATCCTGGAATCACGGCTATAAAGAACTCCTGAGAGCTGAAGCCTCATTACGTACGTTAGATCGCTACAACAAGACGCATTACTCGCGTCGTAAGAAGCAGGAGGGTCTGCTGGAGCAGGCTTCTCGCGAAGCCCACGAGAGGCAGGAGGTTTACTTCGCTACGATCCTCAACGATGATGGTAGTCCCTACTGTGCGATGGAGTCCAACGTGGGGTACTTTGGTCTTGACTTCTTACAAGACAACTATGCCGACTTCCTGACCTTCCAATATAGATCTGATAGCGAGCATAAGGGGAAGCTCTTCCTGAAGGCCATCTTCTTATTCGAATGCTATCCAGGGGCGACAGAGAAGATGCGACGTACAGACTTCACATATACCCACGAAGGAGGGTGTTTGTCTGTCATTCTCCAAGGGAAGGAGTATGATGGGACCTATGAGGTGATCCGTACGCAGCATCCCCCGATCTCTGCGGAGGAGCTGGAGAAGCTTTGGGTGGACTATCCGAAGTTCGGTGAGTACGACCAGCTCATTCGTCTGGACCGCATCCCCCAGCTGGCGCGGGAGCGCATCCTCGAGTACACGGACAAGGGAGTTCCCCGCCTTCCGCGAGCATCTCCAGCGAGACATCGACCGCTACCAGTAGCCCACGGAGTAGGCGCTTCATAAGCCGACGGCTGGTGTGCGAGCGGGAGCGCACCAGCTACCCCATCATCACCCGAAGGGAACAGCTTATTCAGACGACAATGATAGCCTACAAAGAGCCTGCTTGTCATGAGGAGAATCGTGAGATGCCACCACTCCCACCGTGGGGAGGTAGTAGCAACCTATATAGGTCAGCGGGGCGACCAGTATTGGTCGAGGCGCGAACCACTATAGGTTACTACCTCCGACCACTATTGGTTGACTCGTGAACCACTATAGGGTTTGCTCCCCCATACCACTATTGGTTTGTACTACGAACGAGTAGTGGTTTGCGTCCCTCCTCCGCAAGCCCTGCACGCCCTGCGCCTCTGCGCCCCGCTGTACTCCCCGCTGAAAGGGCTAACTTTGACAGCAAACTCCCCATCATCCCCCAAAAGGAAATAGCTTATTCAGACGACAATGATAGCCTACAAAGAGATTGCCCAAATCAAGAATGTGAAGGGCGTTAACCCCATCACGGGAGACTATTCCTATGAAGAGAATGGGCGGGGCTACCTCTGTATTGATGGTGTCTTGCTTGAGAAAGAGGAAACAGCAAGTAAAATCATTTCTGTAGGCGAATACGTCTATGTGTGGTATAATCGCTATGGAACCATAGAGATCTATTCGGGGCATACCTTACTCAAGACATTTCAGAGGGAGGTGTATTTCTTTGATAGAAATGTAGGCCCTTACATTAGGCATCAAGTCCGTGATCCCAAGACCTTTGAGGCGAGTGAGAATATCCTTTCGGTCTCAGACGGGCAACCTCTCTTAGCACAAAAACGTCCCTTACCGTTTGTATAAAGTGGGTGAGGAGATCATCGGTTATAAGATCCTCGAGTGTAAGCTTAGCCGTTTGAACTACTCTGGCGAGGTGCTTTGGACCTTTGACTTACCCCTGCGTCCTCGTAGCGGTGAACCTGATAATCTTGATAAGGTGCTTGGGCTCACGCGTGGGATGCTTTGGATATGTACTCGTCTCTCAAGACTTATAGCTTTGGATCTGGAGACGGGTAAGCCGATACATCAGTTCTCCTCGGCAGCCTCCGACAAAGCAAATCCAGCCTACACATATGTCAGAGGCTTCGCTTACTTTTTCTTTCGCGAGGCGGATAAAGCTATCATAACAATCAGCAACTGGGGGATACATATCCTCAATGCTACTACAGCTGAGTTTATCGAGAGCTATGAGTTCTCGAAGTAGATTCTTCTGGACGAGAGGCGTTTGAGTATCTTGATGCAGCACGACTATACGGGGGATTGCCTTACGTTCATCGCACAGCGACACAGGGAGGCGGATGGCTACCGTTGTGCTGGGATCTTCGACTTGAAGGCTCGCCAGTTCATCTGGATAGGAGATATCATTTCATTGGAAGAAAAAGATGTCTACGGGTAATCACCTGCTTGCGCAGTTCCCATTACAGATGGCAGGGAATAGGCTCTACATAAAGGATGCTGAGAACACCCAGCATATCCACCAAAAGGAATGGCGGCTAAAGGCGCAGGTGCGCCCGCAGAGCGAAGCGACCGCCTCCGCCGCTTGCGCCACCGCTCCCTCTTTGGGGAGGTAGTCGCGAAGATTATTCTGTCGTGAAAACACGTAGTTTTGCGACAGATGCCCCCTTGTGTATGCATGGAGGATATTGATGACCAGATTATTAAGAGCGTATCAATGCGCGGAAGGGGTGCCATAGTCTTTCCTGTGAACTTTCTCTCCCTCGGAGAAAGCACAAGTATCTTGAATGTCTTACAGCGTTTGCTCACCAAGGCACGCTTATTCGTTTGGCTCGAGGCCTCTATTCTTACTCAGGGAAGGATAAGCTCTTAGGGCTTGGGGGATCCCAAGAGAACAGCTATAGGAGTATGATCAAGTTTTCTCAGAAGACCGATATAATAAGTGGCTTCCCTCTACGAGAAGCTAAAAAGCCGAGGTACTCCCAACCATCGAACCCAAGTACAACTTATAGAAGTATGGAACAGCTAAGAAGAAATCTGGAGAGCTTTTTACAGGGTAATTCAGCAAGCACTTATACGGCGTGGCTATGTAGATCAAGAGCGAGACAAGCTATCATTCTGCTTCAGCAAGAAGTTCAGATACGGTAGGTTCACCTTTTTCTTTTAGACTTGAGCCTATTACTTCTTCAGTCGAGGTAGAGCCTGTTAGGGTTTACTTTGATGCTGTAGAAGCAATCATTGAGGGTTTAGATTACCCGGACAAGACAAATAAATGGGGGACTATCTGTGATGAGCTACCTGAAGAGCTCATATCTCTACACGAGCGTATAAAGCAAAGTCCGACGCAAGACCTAGCCTTAGCTCTAGGTGTTGCCACTTTCCGTTACATTGAGGAGGGGATAAAGCAATTTGAGCAAGATCACTCGATCCCAAGCAACATCATTGAAGAACTGGAGTATAGAGATTTCTGGGCAATGGCCTTCAATGGTTCTCCTCCAGAAGCTATGTTCCGAGGTCTGATCTTCTACCAACTGGCGAGTCCTGAACTTCTTCCAGAGAAGTTGCATCAGAGCGACCAAATCTTTGAAAGTAGAGAGCTCGTCCCAGATGATGCGTGGCGTATCAGCTACCGAGTGTTAAAGGAGAAATTGCCGCGGTGGAAAGCTTATAGTACTGATGTGTCAGCACATTCTTTCACTGTACCTTCTCGCTTTCATTCTACTTTCTCGCTCAAAGCTATATGGGAATACATCAAAAAGCTATATAGGAATGAAGTGAAATCTATATAGTAATCAACTCAATCCTATATAGTAATCGGGTGGTAGCTATAGAGTAATTAACTCAATCCTATATAGGAATACTCTGAAAAGCTATATAGCTTTTTATCTTATAGGTAATTTCAGGTGTGTCCCTCTCTCGTTGCTTTCGGATATAGAAAAAAAGGGTACAAATCACAAGGCTCTATTATACCTTGGTTTAATCAACCAGAGCTAGGTACTCAAATTATGTTCACTGAAGATATCGAAGAACTGATTAAGGAGGGAAAAAAATAGAAGTTCGCAATTAAATGAAAATGAGATGGTGGAAGTTTCAGTAAACGGAAAGAGTGTTTTAGAGCTAAATCAACCACAACCTTTCCATCGAGAGGATTTTGTTTGTATTAAAGTTGACGAAACCGTAGAGCATATATACATATACAAAGAGAATAAATCTGAGAAGTTTGTTGCTTTTGGATTGACATATCCTAATAACAAGGGAGTCCCATTAAAAGGAATCGATTCTATTGCGAACAAGCTAAGGCTTCTAAAAAAGGACCGTGTATCCTAAAACGGGGTATATATCGTATAGAATGGAAATAGCAAATGAAATGATAACGCCTTTTGTTATTATAATGTGTAAGTACGTGTTCTACTTTGGGCTTCTTGCTGGCGATAATTCAAGAGGACCTGAAACTATGATTGTATTACTAGGAGTGCGGAGATTTAGGCCTAGTGGTTTCAAGCTAGATTACAAAAATTGATGGAGAACCACGTGAGAAAGTAATCATCCCTAACAATTAATATGGCAACAAAGGAGTTCGATAAGAATTTTGCGCATCTCATAGAAGATGCACTACACAACGCATTGGAGTATACGGGGTATAGTTTGGATATAGACTGTATCTATATCTACATCTCTCTTGAACGATCAGTGCAATACTTGGTGTTTTTTTCAGGATTAACGGGTGCCTGTCGCTTAAGCATAAGCTTAATGAATATGTGACCACAAAACAAATTGATGTCTCTGATGAGAATCAGAGGTGGTTGAATTCGAATGGTAATGCGATCGCTCAGAAAAATACGAGCAAGCTTTCAAGATGATGGGCGAGAGGTTCCCTCTAGTCTAAGGATAACCTATGAGCCAAAGACAGGTAAGCTTTAACTCTACGATGAGTTATGATAAACTCTTAGATGATGAAGATGCCGATTCACTTACAATGTATTTCGGTTGGTTCGCAGAGGAGGGGGAGTATTAGAGCCTTGGCAAATGATATAGCAAGTAGCTTTTGAAGTTACAGAACGATTGAGTACAGGGCCCTATGTCGCTGATATGGTTGTAGAGTGTTTGTAGTAAAAATAGATTATGAAGATAAAAGAAGTACGAGAGATTATAAGAGGGGCTGGATATATACGGAATAATCCTCTAGGCATTATGTGGTTTCGCGGAGAAAGCACAGAACTGAATGGAGTTGAAATTTCGAAGAAGGAGCTTTTTTTCTTCGGGCTGGTTTGCGAGGAGGAGTATTTGCGGCTATGAGTCCTAATGGAGACATCTACGAGATGACTTCGAGTGGGATCAAGCTACAGCTACAAGTATACAAGTAGACAAAGCTGTAGGATATCCTATGATAGGCGAACTCCCCTATTTCTATGTCGCTGAATAAACGAGATAAGGAGAAAGGGGAATACATCTACAGACATATTCAAAAATGGGGAGGTGTTATGGACTAGATCATATCCCTATAGACTCATCGAGCAGCTTGGGGACTATGCTCTCCTATGGGGCACCATAGGAAGACATAAAGAAGATGGTTGTCAGCTCATAGACCTCTCTACAGGAGCTGTGCTTTGGGGAGTTAGACCTCCCAGGTGCTTATATCTACAAAGTTTATCCCTACGAGGATAAGGTCGTTATCGTGTGGTTCCCTCCTATGGGGGAAGAAGATAAAAAAGTCGTGTGCTGTGTGGAGGTGCCATCCGGGAAGATTATCTGGGAAAAATCGAGAGCCGAGATACTACCAAAAAAATATGGAAGCGACAAACTAGTATTCTTCTACTCTTCACTTTGGGAGGATGGATATGAGCGTGGAGATAATCACCAGCTTGCAGAGTTAGACGTACGTACTGGAGCCTTTCAAATGTATAAGTTCCCAGGCTATAACACCAGTACATATGTAACGACGGTCTACAAGGACTATCTTTTCTACGGGACACTCAACTATTATTTCTTCGTTGGGGCTATCGATTTACGTACGTACGAGATGCTTCCAGAGGTTAAGATTGACTACACACCAGGAAATCTGAACCAAATATCGAGTATCGGCGTACACGACGGACAGCTCTACGTGGAGATTCAGACAGAGCTCGACCATAGCGATATACACGTTCTCGACCCTAGACGAGGACGAGTAACCTATAAGTTTAAGCAACTGCCGAGTCTTCTATTGGTAGTCGGGCTTCTTATAATAAACTAGATTATGAAGATAAAAAGAAGTACGAGAGATTATAAGAGGAGCTGGATACATACGGAATAGTCCTCTAGGCATTATGTGGTTTCGCGGAGAAAGCACAGAACTGAATGAGGGTTGAAATTTCGAAGAAGGAGCTTTTTCTTCGGGAAGGTTTGCGAGGAGGGGTATTTGCGGCTATGATTCCTGGCGGAGATATCTACGAGATGACTTCGAGTGGGATTAAGCTACAACTACAAGTAGATGAAGCTGTAGGATATCCGAAGATAGGTGAACTCCCCTATTTCTATGTTATGAATAAACGAGATAAGGAGAAAGGGGAATACATCTACAGATATATTCAAAAATGGGGAGGTGTTATGGACTAGATCATATCCCTATAGACTTATCGAGCAGTTTGGGGACTATGCTCTCCTATGGGGCACCTTAGGAGGATCGAAGGAAGGTGGTTGTCTGCTCATCGAGCTCGCTACTGGAGCTGTGCTTTGGGGAATTAGACCATCCTGATGCTTATATCAGCCAAGTTTACCCCTATAAGGATAAGGTGATTATTGTCTGGTTCTGGGAGATAGGGACTAAGGGAACGAATCGGGTGCTGTGCGTGGAGGTGCCATCAGGGAAGGTATTGTGGGAGAATGATGCCTCACGAGAGTACAAAAAGTATGGAGAGGATAAGCTGGTACAGTTCTATGTCCATTATTGGGAGGACGGTAATGATGATGATGACTTATACGTAGAGTTGGATGTTCATACTGGCAAGGTCTATACTCGTAGGTATCCAGGCTATAATGCCAATGTATTTGTCACGACTATCTACAAGGACTACCTGTTCTATGGCGCAGAGAAAGCTGATGCCTATGTCGGAGCGATAGACTTACGCACTCATGAAATGCTGGATGAAGTAAAGGTTGATTTTACGCCAGGTGATTTCAATCACATAAAGAGCATCGGCGTACACGAAGGGCAGCTCTACGTGGAGATTCAGACTGAACACGACCATAGCGACATCCATGTTCTCGACCTAGACGAGGACGAGTAATTCATAAGTTTAAGCAACTGAACCCAATATAATTAGCAGTGAATATCAGTACTAAGCAACTACCGAGTCTTCTATTAGCAGTCGGGCTTCTTATAATAGACTAGCTTATGAAGATAAAAGAAGTACGAGAGATCATAAGAGGAGCTGGATACATACGGAATAGTCCTCTAGGCATTATGTGGTTTCGTGGAGAAAGCACAGAACTGAATGGTGTTGAAATTTCGAAGAAGGAGCTTTTTCTTCGGGCTGGTTTGCGAGGAGGAGTATTTGCGGCTATGAGTCCTAATGGAGACATCTACGAGATGACTTCGAGTGGAATTAAGCTACAAATACAAGTAGACAAAGCTGTAGGATATCCTATGATAGGTGAACTCCCCCATTTCTATGTCATGAATAAGCGAGATAAAGAGAAAGGGGAATACATCTACAGATACATTCAAAATGGGGAGGTGTTATGGACTAGATCATATCCCTATAGACTCGTTGAGCAGTTTGGGGACTATGCTCTCCTATGGGGCACCATAGGAAGATATAAAGAAAATGCTTGTCAGCTCATCGAGCTCGCTACTGGAGCTGTGCTTTGGGGAATTAGACCACCCAGGTGCTTGTGTCAGCCAAGTTTACCCCTATGAGGATAAGGTCGTTATCGTATGGTTTCGGGAAATAGAGAATAAGAGTACCAATCGGGTGCTGTGTGTGGAGGTGCCATCAGGGACGGTATTGTGGGAGAATGATGCTGCAAGGAAGTACCAAAAAAATATGGAAACGACAAACTAGTATTCTTCTACTCTTCACTTTGGGAGGATGGATATGAGCGTGGCGATAATCACCAGCTTGCAGAGCTAGACGTACGGACTGGAGCCTTTCAGATGTATAAGTTCCCAGGCTATAACACCAGTACCTATGTAACGACGGTCTACAAGAACTATCTTTTCTATGGAACACTCAACTATTACTTCTACGTTGGGACTATCGACTTACGTACGCACGAGATGCTTCCAGAGGTTAAGATTGACTACACACCAGGGAATCTTAACCGAATATCGAGCATTGGCGTACACGAAGGGCAGCTCTACGTGGAGATTCAGACAGAGCTTGATCATAGCGATATACACGTTCTCGACCCTAGACGAGGACGAGTAACCTATAAGTTTAAGCAACTGAAACCAATATAATTAGCGGTGAACATCAATACTAAGCAACTACCGAGTCTTCTATTAGTAGTCGGGCTCTTATAATAAACTAGATTATGAAGATAAAAGAAGTACGAGAGATCATAAGAGGGGCAAGAAACATACGGAATAGTCCTCTAGGTATTATGTGGTTTCGTGGAGAAAGCACAGAACTGAATAGGGTCGAAGTTTCTAGTAAGATGCTTTTCCTTGAGCCAGGCTTGAGAGGAGGGGTATTTGCGGCTATGATTCCTGGTGGAGACATCTATGAGATGACGTCCGATGGGATTAAGCTACAGCTACAAGTAGACAAAGCTGTAGGATATCCTATGATAGGAGAACTCCCCATTTCTATGTTATGATTAAGCGAGATAAAGAGAAAGGGGAATACATCTACAGATATATCCAAAAATGGGGAGATGTTATGGACTAGATCATATCCCTATAGACTCGTTGAGCAGTTTGGGGACTATGCTCTCCTATGGGGTACCATAGGAAGACATAAAGAAAATGCTTGTCAGCTCATCGAGCTCGCTACTGGAGCTGTGCTTTGGGGAATTAGACCATCCTGATGCTTATATCAAGCAGGTTTACCCCTATGAGGATAAGGTGATTATTGTCTGGTTTTGGGAGATAGGGAGTAAGGGAACGAGTCGGGTGCTGTGCGTAGAGGTACCATCAGGGGAGGTATTGTGGGAGAATGATGCTGCAAGGAAGTACAAAAAGTACGGCGATGATAAGCTGGTACAGTTCTATGTCCATTATTGGGAGCAGGGTAATGATGATAGCGACTTATACGCAGAGCTGGATGTTCATACAGGCGAGGTCTATACTCGTAGGTATCCAGGCTATAATGCCAATGTATTTGCTACGACTATCTACAAAGACTACCTGTTCTATGGTGCAGAGAAAGGCGATGCCTATGTAGGAGCGATAGATCTACGTACGCACGAGATGCTTGATGAAGTTATGATTGACTTTACTCGAGGGGACTTTAACCAAATAGCGAGTATCGGCGTACACGACGGGCAGCTCTATGTAGAGATTCAGACTGAACTCGACCATAGCGACATCCATGTCTTGGACCCTAGACGAGGACGAGTGACTTTGACTATGCTATTGCCATCAATGCTATTGCTCCAGGGGTAGTATCTATCAGCAATCATCGCTTCCGGTAGTCTAGGGTTAGGCTGATGGCTTGCTGCTCAAGGGTGATTATTTGCTGTGAGAACTGCTCTAGCCGTTGAAGCATTCCCTGTGCTGCCTTGACCGAGTGGTAGCTGTTGATAGCCCTCACTGTTTGGTTGTAGAGAATGCCGATCTTCTGAATCCATGCTGTGATGTTAGAGAGTTTACGATAGTACTCCACTGCAGATTCATCCTCGATGATGACCTTAAAGCTCTCGTCTAGGAGTCGAGCTCGGAGGAAGTCTGATTTTGTCTTTGCCCCCGACCTACGATATAGCTCGAGGATCTTCTGCTGGTCTTTGGGGTTAGGGTATCCTGATGTGCCATCTGTCCCATCGAGGGCAGGTGGCACATCTTCCGTCAGGCTTATTCTGTTTCATCTTTTATCTGGATTCATTATCACGACTTCGGACTGATTGATCCCCCAAAGGGGCAAGGGTCTTTAGTGGTACAAATGGCAATTTGTGGGACAAAGACACACCTTGCCAGTATCAAGAAGGGATGCTTCATCGCCTCTACCGATCACTCTGTTTCTTTAGCGCTCGAGCAAACTTAAGCTCAAGACATCGATATCTCGATTAATTAATCGAGATATCGAGATCTCGAGGTCTCGAGATTGACCTCTTCTAATTGCGGAGCTGAGAGCATTGCTTTATCGACGGAGTCCTCTCTTGCGCGGAGTGAGGATCTTCTTCCTTTGCTCGGCTAGAATGAGATACTTGTTGATATCTTTATAGGGAGCGTAGCACGCTCGCATATCCTTGACGGGTAGGCCAGCGTCGAAGAGTTGTTTCGTTGCTCGATCCCCTGCTTCATCATTATCAAGAAGGCTCTCAATTATAGGGTAGGGATGAAGTGTGGGTATGAGTTTCGGAAGTAGGGTGAGCGAATTGAGAATGATGCTGTCATCTTGCCCCTCGGGGTGAAGTTTCCGCCAAGAGCGAAAAGTCCACGAAGCCCTCGAAGAGCTGTAGCTTGTGACTATCAGTTCCTTTGATTGTCGTTATGTCCTTGGGTGCAAAAACACCCCTTTAAAGTAGGGATTGCGTAGCTCCCATCCTCCAGTATCATTGGGGAATCCCAGAGCAAAGAAGCACTTCTCGGAGACTTTGTAATAGACTTCAGATAAGAAGGGGAGACATCAGAGGGCTGTAGCCCTCGCTCCGAGAGATACAGCAAGAGCTTGGGATACTTCACCACTTGTACGCTGATGAGCTCCATTGAGGATCTTTGTAGGCTTACGGGTGTTGTTCCTCCAAAAGAAAAAAAGACTCAGCAGACCGTGTTCCCTTTAGTCTCGATAGGCTTCTCATAGCTTCTGCTGTGGAGCAGTGCTGGAGGGTGCAAACGAGGTCAATGATGTCTCCGTGGTCTCCTGTGCCGAAATCGTACCATTGGTTGCGCTCTGCATTGACTTTTAAACGAAGGCGTGAGCTCTGAGCGTAGCGGGGAGCAGTACCAATAGTTCACGCCCTTGATGAGCTTTGCTTCAAAGCCAGTTTGTGCTAAGTAGTCCACAATGGAGACTTGCTTGATGTCGTGTAGCTGCGTACGCTGTTTTTTTCTTTTGGCGGTTCTTCTTTGGTCGGTCGGACGTTTACTATAGGCACTCCTTCCGTCCGACCATTCTATATTTATGGTTGGTCGGATGGTCAGGGTATATATAGCCTGCGTCCGACCGACCAATCGACGGACTTAGTGGTGCCGGTCTGAGTTGCAGCGATAGCGTCCTCGCCCCTCTTTGATAATCATTCCTTTGCGGAGGAGGAAGCCAAGGAGCTCTTTGAGCTTCGTCTGTCGGTATGTATGTCCAGTCTCAGCAGAGTAGGCACTGCTAAGTCTGACAAGTAGATCGCCATATCCTAATTCGGTATCTTGACCGAACACCTCTCGTAAGGCTTTGCTGTGCTCCTCATAGGTGAGTTCTTGGTAAGCGACAACTTGTGGGTGTAGGACGGTATAGTCGCTGTCCAGCTTTGGTAAGCAGATGCCTTCGTCTTCTGATAGCCTGAAAGCGAATGGCTGAAAAGCCTTCGAGCGAATGATCGCAGGGGATACGATGCTTCTATCAGCGTCAGCATTATCTCTGGCAATAAGTAGCACGCTTTCGGCTTTGTTGTTTAGCTCAGTGCCAATGTGCCCTCGTGCATTGTCGTCGCCTTTGTTGAGATAAAGGACCGTCTGGATATGGATGTTCTGCTCGCCTGTCCATTGCATTAGGGTCTCCGATGAGCTTTGTGGCTTCAGTGGAGCTGTTGATGTCAGCGATGAGATCACGGATACCATCAATGACGACGAGCCCTACATCAGGGGTGTGGTAGATGGCGTAGCGAATGATGGCCCTACGGATCTCGGGCTCAGCGATGGCTCTCAAGTGGCTGAAGTGTAAATGCTCGGGCTCACGATCAAGAGGAAGTCCAGCCAAGTGTAAGATGCGCTGCGTGACGAGCTGGCAATGATAGAGGCTTTGTTCGGTGTCGAAGTAGAGAATGTTGCGCTTGGTCTCAGGAAAGCTCGCTCGATACTCTAGCACCTGCCCATTGATGAGGGGCTGCCGCCACCAGCGCACAGACGTTGAATGTCTTCTTGGCTTTTTGCCTTCCCCGTCGAGACGCTGAAGTTGCCGAGCGTGCCAATGATTGCATCATCCACACGGAGCACTACGGGAGGGAGGGTGAATTCGTCAGTAACTCGTATAAGCGAGCGTTTCCATACCTCCTCCATATCGGGTGATGGATCGCAGGAATGGGTGAAAGCGTTCATCTGCGTCCTCCTGATTTGCGTCCTGCTAGCTCAAGGGCAAGGTCTGCATCGACGATGATCTTTCGTCCGACTTGCGTGATAGCCCGATCGATCTTTCCACTCTGCTTGATGCGATTGGCCGTGGGGAGGCTACACCCAAAAAGTCGAGCAAGCCCTGAGAGTCCATAGACGAAACGTCTTTTGTTCTTTTGGCGGAGGTTTGTTGTGTGCTGTTGGTCTCTGTGTGACGCTGTCCTACGCTGAGCGAGGAAGAGGAGTTCTTCGCCTGTCATCTGCCACACAGGTTTGTCGAGAAGTTCGTGTAGTGTCTAGGATATTGATGTTTGCTAGTGCGTTGATTTTGAGTAATGCGTAACAATGCCTTGCTATCTGTAGAGATAGCCTATGAGTCGCTTTGGCACAGCAAACGTAAAGGTGAAATCAATGCATATGAACTGCTCGGAGTATGCAGGAGAGTATAGGGAATTGGGGGTGATCAGAGACACTGTAATGAAAATTGAATAGTAGACATATTGGCATACTTGTAAATTGGCGTAGCTTTGTTGCAGATCTTAATACGAGGTTTAACAACAACATCAAATTATGAACAATGCAGAGTATTTACGTGAGGTCCTAGAGACACATCGCAATGAGTAAAATCGAGGGGATAGTGGTGAAACATCGAGAACGGAGAGATGAGATTTCACAAGCTATTAGGGAGAAGTATGGCACACAATCCTATGATCCATTCCAATCAGGCTCATTCGCCAAGCATACCGCTACTAATATTAAGTTTGATATGGATATCGTAGTTCCATTCAAGAAATCAGCTTTTTGACACACTTCAGGAGATGTTTGATAGTGTGTATGACTTCCTGGTAGAGGTATATAGCGGCACTGGTGCGACAATACGAAAGCAGAAGGTCTCCATAGGGGTTAGCTTCCCTCTTGAGCAAGGAGAAGACAAACCAGTTGAAGTTGATGTTGTCCCAGGGAGAGAGCTAAGTATTGGGGATTATCCCAAATCTCGTGACCTGAACTTGTGCTTCAATGAAGATCACTGGGGCTTCAAGAAAGGCTCCTACCAGAAGACGAACATCCAGAAACAAGTTGAGTATATCAAGGGAAAGGATAGAGAGCGTGAAGTTATCCGACTCCTCAAGATTTGGAAAAAGCAACATAACAAGGGCTACAAATCGTTTGTCATAGAACTAGCTGTCATAAGAGCCTTGGATGGGTATAATGGAAGCGTGGATCTGTGGCAGCGGCTAAGATTCGTGCTGGAATACCTAAGCAAGCATATCACTGAGAGTAGCTTCCATCTCTATGATCCTGGTAATTCAGGCAACGATGTTATCGGGACAATGGATCCCTATAAGAGGAACTTACTTATGTCTGATATGGAAAATATGCTTCGGAATATTGATGCTAACTCCGATTTCTATCTGCCCTACTATTTCAAAGTAAACGAGAAATACAGTGGATACCAGAAGAAAGGGGGGCAGATGTACCCTACTAGCCCTCAGCGATTTGGATAAGCTATGCTAACAGCGAGTATCGTAGAAGAACTGATTTCGAATCTTGAAGGTATTACCCTCATTGGTGGTTTTTCTACCAATGAGGGTGGTACCCTTTCAGGGAAAATAGCAGTTAAGGTTGGGCAAGAAATAGATAGTCTGAGATGGGATGTGGTCATTCGCCCCTATTATCCCCTCAAAAGTATAGGCTTGACATCATCCATACAGTTCAGAAATAGGCACTTGCTAGCATATCCTCATATTATGGAGGATGGTAGTCTGTGTATGCATACCAAGGAGTACAAGGATAGCGAGAGCCAATTTATCTGTGATCTAGAGTCCCTAAAAAGATTGGGTGCAGACCTACTACATACAAGGACAGAAGGATGCCCACTATGAGCATCTTATTGTCAAACCACACCTCATAAACAATCGGCTGTACTCTTTTTGCTTCGCAGACACTCGCGAGGTCATACCCATAGGAGATTTTGGGCTGGTCTATTATACGCGCCTGCAGACTGGGTTGCATATGGGGGGCAATAAACAACTTTGTAGTTCAAAAAAATTTTCTTCACAGAAGGACTACAAAAAGGAATATACCTGTAGAATAAGCAGTATTTACCAGGATTTGGATACCCACCGTGGTATATACTGTTTGCTAGAAAAATCCTCCCTGCTATACATGGCAAGTTCATCATAGAAGACTATAATCATATCAGTGGGCTATTCTCTCAAGCGCAGAAAGATTATATCCATAGTTTTTGTTCAACGATTACATAAAAAAAGGACATACCAGTCTTTCTCTTGTTCTGTGGTTATAGGATTCCAGTGGAGAGATCCACTGGCAGGCTATGCTCATCTCGATGGATGATCTTCCCATAAAGCCTATTCGTATAGGCACAGGCAAAGAACGATACTGGCATACTGAGTTTAAGCCAGGGAAGATACAATGGGCGAGGACGGAGAATATATCTTATGAGTATTTCTTCGGGAGAGGAGCTATGCCAAGAGAGCTAGCCGAGAAGAAGATACTTATCTTAGGACTTGGCGCTATAGGCAGCATTGTTGCTGAGACTTTGACACGTTGTGGGGCAAAGGTTTTTAGCCTTGTATGATATTGATCAAAAGGAGTCTGGGAATATCTGTAGATCGACCTATTCATTCTATGCTGGCACAACTGCAAAAATGCAAGAACTCTGGAATACTTTTGACTAGGGATATCACCACACGTAGAGTGTACTTGTTTGGATCATAAGTACGATCTACTGCTTAAAAGCTTCTAGCAAGGAGCAAAGAACCGAGATGTTAAATGGGTATGATGTCATCCTAGACTGTACTACAGATAATCAGCTGATGTGGATTCTTGATAGCATCGAATCTAAGGCACAGCTTATAAATCTGTCTATAACCAATCATGCACAAGAACTAGTTTGCGCCTTTTCTCCCCATGTAACAAATACTGTTGAACACATTTATTCCTTGCTAAACCAATATGTAAATAGTGACTGGTATAATCCAACAGGCTGCTGGAGCCCAACCTTCAAAGCCTCCTATAACGATGTGGCAAGCAAAGTTCAGTTTGCAGTTAAACATATAATCAAGATGTTAGCCAGGAAAGAGCCTCAATGCAGCTTCTATATTACAGAAGATAATTCAGGCCTAAAGATTACTCGACTATGAAGTACTACGAATCCTATGGGAATAGGTATATAGAAATCAGACCTGAGGTTCTTAAACAGATACACCAGCAGGCAGAGAGCGAATATCCCAATGAAAAATGGAGGGATGTTAGCTGGCCATTATTCTGAAGACAGGCATACGGTGTACATAGAAAGAGTTGTCTCTCCCTACGAGAAAGACAATGAGAAGAGACTCTTTTGAACGTGCAGCGAAAGGGCTTGAGGAAGAGTGGAAAGAACTCTCGCTCAAGGACTACGGTATGTAGGAGAATGGCATAGTCACCCCAATGGCTCAACTCAATACAGCTCTACAGACTTAGAGGCTATGGCTAAAATAGAAAGAGAAGTAAGTATAGCCAATCCCCTTCTTTTGATTATCAGCTTAGGGACAGAAGGCGTGCGCTCCCGTACGTTCTACTGCTATGGGCGTAATAATGAATTACTAAAAATATAAGAGTATGATTGACCTAAGAGATCTTTTTAGAGGGTTACAAGAAGAGATGCTTTCATGCCTTCGAGTAACACGCGGATTTATTAATCATCCAGGAAGCAAGGGTGACGCAACAGAACAGCAGTGGATAAACTTTCTAAAGACCTATCTTCCTAATAAATATCTAGTAGACAAGGCTATCGTGATAGACTCCACTGGAGATGTAAGTGATCAGATGGACATTGTTATCTATGATGCGCTGTACACCCCGTTCATTTTTAATAGAGATGGCTTTAAGTATATCCCCGCAGAGAGTGTATATGCGGTATTCGAGGTTAAGCAAGATCTGAAGGGGCATATCGAGTATGCTGCTAAGAAGGTTGAAAGTGTCCGAAAAGCTAAAGCGAACCAGCATTGATATGGTGGCTTCTGGTAGGCATACTCCCGCTGCCCCTTAACAAAGATTATAGGAGGGATTCTTACGACTACGAGTACCTATGTGGATAGTGACACCATCAGAGAGCATTTGAAAAAGCCTAAGAGGCTATCAGACTTTGGATCTGGGATGCGTGGTGATTCTGGGGAGTTTCTATGTAGATTATACAGAAGAGGAATCTACCAACCCCAATACGGCTCATGATATTGAGCAAAAAGCGTAGAAACATGGAGCAAGTGTATGCAAACAGAAAAAGCTCAGGAAATTAGGTTTAGTAATAAAGACGTTTCGTTGTTCACCTTCTTTTTGCAGTTGGTCAGTTATCTAAAAATCTATTGGTACAGTTCCTGCAATAGATATCAATGCGTATCTGGAAGCGATTGGTGAGAGAATAGACAAGGAGAACTAGAGCTAGTCACAAGCTAGAAGAGAAAAGCTGTTTCGTATATTTGTTAGTTTTGGGTGAGAAAAGGGTGTAAATCGCATAATTCGCTGATTTACACCCTTTATTGCGGAGAGAGAGGGATTCG
>BNJT01002647.1_pt1 | contig 31393 bp, 51 predicted proteins | sample 8540491 | NCBI WGS metagenome assembly BNJT01 (sample SAMD00202455, study PRJDB9452) | human saliva metagenome | host: Homo sapiens | reverse complement strand
ACGGCTCCCTCTCCTGAATACAAAGTTAGAGGGAATCAAGCTCTACCTTTAATACAGTCATATACTTACCGCAGTCTGCAGGAGTTAGTGATATCCAGGTAAGCCCCGGTATATTAAACCATGCGGCTCCTCCCTGTACATCATGTGTAAGTTCTTTGCCGGTACTAAGTATCTTAACTGACTCTATCTTATTACACAGTCCCTTTATGCAGATAGCTTCCCTAGGTATGTCGTATACAAAGAGATACAGAGTTTTGCCATCTTCAGATACTGTACTTCCCCCTGCAAAATAATTGAAAGGCAGGCCTGCATTTGTGTTGTATATAGCCTCCTCATTTTCCCTGATAAAGCTTCCAAGTTCTCTTAGCACATTTATCTGTCTTTCATCAACACTTCCATCTTCTCTTGGTCCTATATCAAGCAAAAGATTGCCACCCATGGTTATGGTATCCACAAAGATTCTTATAACCTGACCCGGACTCTTATAGTGGTTATCATCCTGCTGGTAACCCCAGGAATCATTGATAGTAGTACAGAACTCCCACTCTCCCTCGGGTCTTTTTCACAGGAAGTCCCTGTTCAGGTGTAAGATAGTCGCCATATCCTGCAAGCCTTGAGTTGATAATAATATCCTTGTTAAAAGAGAGCAGATAGTCCTTAAATTCCGGCAACCCCCATTGTTCAGCACTTCTCTCCCAGTCTCCGTCAAACCACAGCAAATCTACATTACCATAATTGGTCAAAAGTTCTTTTAATTGATTTCTGTCAAATTCAAGGAAGTTTTCCCATCTTTTTTTCATCCTGCACACCATCCTTAGGGAGAGCTAAAATGATTACACTGAGACTTATCCTCAGGAATGACTCCCCTGATATACACTTGGATAATCAGGATGTGACCAGTCTATCAGAGAATAATACAAGCCTATTTTAATTCCCTTTTCTCTAAAAGCATCGACATATTCAGCAACCAAATCCCTTTTTACAGGAGTTTGCTTGAGGATGTTTAAGTCAGAGTACTTGGTATCAAAAAGCGCCATCCCGTCATGGTGCTTAGTAGTAAATACAGCATACTTTGCACCTGCTTCTACTGCCAGTTCTGCCCAGTTTTTCATATCCAGTTTTGAAGCACTAAATCCCTCTGCCTGAGCCATATAGTCTTCATAAGAGATTTTCCCGTTATAAAACGACCAGGATTCTGCTACCCCTTTTACTGCATATATTCCATAATGTATAAATAAGCCAAGTTTCGCCTTTTTAAACCATTCATTCATAATTTTTATCCAGCGCCTTTCTCATAACTTCTGTAAGAGTTCTTGTTTCATCCAATCTGTATTCCCAGAACATAATGCCACCAAGGCCGTTTTTTACCACATATTCAGCCTTTTCTTTGCAGGATACCTCATCATCATAGCTTATAAATGTATCTCCGTTAAACAGCTTTTATGGGGCTCTGGCTTCCTCATCAAAAATACCTCTTATAGCCATTTTTGTTAATATAATCTTTTACAAGCTCACCATAGGACGGTCCATAACCACCTGTCGTTTCAGCCATCTGATGAAGTCCGCTCTCTCTGTCAGGTACACCCTTCCACATACGTGAATAATATGCAGCGCCAAGAATCAGCTTATCCCTCGGGACTCCAGCCTTTTCAAAGCAGGCTGCAGCTTTTTTGGCACTTGCCTGTAAAATGTCCTTTTTATCATCCAAAAGGTTGGTATGGTGTCCTGTAATGATATGATATCCGCCCCTTAAATCATAGGTCATAAGCTGAACATAGTCGAGATACTTTTCTACCTCACTCATATTGGTCGAGTTAATGAAGTACTCTCCTGCACCTGCAGCTATGGTAAGCATTTTATCCTTACCTAATTCCTTATCCATTATCTCCCTTGAAGTTTTAATAAGCTTTGTGAAATTCTCCCTGTCATCATAAGTAGCCGCTATTCCCGCCGTACTTATACAAGGATATTCCCAGTCTATATCCAGTCCGTCAAGTTCGTATTTTTTAATTATTTCTACTGCTGTCAGTGCAAATTTTTCTCTTCCTTCCTCATCTGCTGCCGCCTCTGAAAACCCTCCTGCTCCCCAACCTCCTATAGAGAGGACTAGCTTACAGTCAGCGTTTTCTTTTCCTTATCCTCTTAAACTCTTCTGACACGCAATCGGGTGCGTAATATACGCACCCGTTTACTATATGCCCAAATGCCAGATTAATGACATCAAGGGCCCTTATGTCAGAATCACTTAAAAGGGAAAGGTCGTTAGTACTTACATAGCCTATAAGTTTTTTTCTTTTCATATTTAACCTGTCACCCCTAAGTATTTCTTTATTTTAGCTATTCTTAAATCTGTTATATGCCTCGTTATGAATCTCCATATATCTCTCAAGACCTATCTTGTTAAGAGAATCCAAATAAGCATCCCATTCTTTGTCGATGTCTCCCTGTCCTGTACACCACTTTTGCCTTCTGCTCATCAACAACCTTTGAAATATCGGTTGACAGTGTAGAAAGCTCTCCTGCCTCATCAGGGCTGTAGTTCATAAGTGGGAGAGGTTTCATAAGATATGGAGCATACATAGCCTGTCTTTCAGCAGCCTTAACCTGCTCTTCTGTCTTTGTAAGGTATTTTTCAACAACTTCCTTTGACATGTCCTTTGCTACATAAGGACCAGGAGCTTCTGATATCTTTCCGCTTTCTGCAGGAAGAATCTCATACTTTCCATCTCCTGTTTCCTTGAGGTAGATACCATGCTGTAACTTCAATGAAGTAACAGGCTCGTAGAAAGAATCCATAAAACGCATTGCTGCTTCAGGATTCTTACAAGCTGTTGTAATAAGTCCTCTACCCTTATCAATGGAGAAGTCTTCACATCCCCAAAGTCTGCCTGCAGGTCCTTCAAGAGGAGCTATGGCAACATACTCAACCTTTGCAGATGTAACAGGTCCGTTGGTAAGATAAGCACCTACATTACCACCGTCAATCTTAGCCATATACTGGTTGTGATCGTGGGTGAATACCTCTTTGTCGATGTAGCCGTTCTTATACATTGATGCAAACCACTTAATGTAGTCCTTATAGCCGTTCTGAGTTACAGCACAAACTACCTTATCGTCCTGAATCATAATAGGATCCCAGTCAGTTGTAACTCCCCAGGCACCACTAAAGTCAGCATCACCGTTCCATACATGGTAAGGTGGTGTAGGCTCAAAGGTAAATCCCTTCTCGTCTTTCTCTCCGTTTCCATTAGGATCTTCTTCCACAAAACGTTTCATAAGGTTCTCAAAATCAGCAACAGTCTTAATATCCTCTGGTTTTACTCCTAATTTATCGCACCAGGCTTTATTGATATTAAGAGTAGTTGTAGGCATTGGATCAGCCTGCTCATTTATTACAGGTAATACATAAATATGTCCGTCAGGCATGGTTATAGCCTTGCGAATCTCAGGATTCTTCTCAAGAATCTTCTTAAAATTAGGTGCGTATCCTGCCTCAATCAGGTCTTCCATAGGTCTGATTATGCCCTTTGATGCATAGTTAGCCACCTTCTTGGTATTAAGTCCTGAGAATACCATATCAGGAAGCTCGTTAGAAGAAAGAATGAGACCGAGTTTCTCGTCTGCACCGTCACCACTTATGGTTGTCCAGGTCACATCAATATTGCAGTTCTTCTCAATTTCCTTAAAGATAGGATAGTCCTCCCACTCACCGCAGCCCGGCTCACCATAGCCAACTGCAGTGAAGTTAATGGTATCCTTAACAATAGGAAATCCTTCCTTTGCAACCTCATTAGCAGCACTTCCTGCACTTCCTGAATTGGCTGTGCCTGAAGCAGCCTTATTGGAAGCTGTGGAAGAACCACCACCCTGGCAGGCGGTAACTGTCATTACCATTGCCATTGATAAAGCAAGCATCCTTAATTTCTTTTTCATACTTTCCCTCCTGTTTATATAGATTTATTAAAGCTCAACCCTTTACGGCTCCTAACATCATTCCCTTTTATAAAGTGCTTCTGTACGAAAGGATACATAATAAGCACAGGAAGAGATGAAACTATGATTACGCCGTATTTAATAAGCTCTGCAAGCTGTCTCTGGTCTTCCAGTCTGTCCATACTTGTACTGCTTAGATTGGCTACACTGGTTGACTGGATGAGAATTTCCCTAAGAACTACCTGCAAAGGCATTTTCCAGTTATCCTTTATATAGATGAGGGCACTGAAATATGAATTCCAATGACCTACTGCATATATGAGAAGCATTACGGCAATTACTGGCTTTGATATAGGAAGGACTACCTTGAAAAAGTACTTGAAGTAGTCACAGCCATCCACTGTAGAGGCTTCATATAATTCATTTGGTATGTTTAACTCAAAGAAGGTTCTGGCTACAATGAGGTTGTATACGCTTACCGCTCCCGGAAGAGTCAAAGCCCATATCGTATTGTATAGATGCAGTGACTGTATAAGCAGATAGCTTGGTATCAAGCCTCCTCCAAAGAACATGGTAAAGGTAAATAAGTACAGCAAGAACTTTGAAGCAACCATTTCCCTTCTTGAAAATGCAAAGGCTGCAGGAATGGTGGCAATCAGGTTGATGGTAGTACCAACCAACATATAGATAAGGCTGTTTAGATAGCCTGTCCATATTTTGGAATACTTGAATATTTCCGCATAACCCTTTACATTAAAGCCCTTTGTCCAAAACATAACTTTACCCGCAGCTACCTCGTTAGGGGAGCTAAAGGATGCTATTACGATGAAGTATAAGGGATAAAGCACTACCAAAAGAATCAATATCATAAAAGAGTAATTAATCACGTCAAATATCTTATCCGACTTCCCCTGTTTTGCAAAAGCTTTTCCAAAAACATACATATCTATCCCTCCCTCTGATTACCAGATTGAGCTATGCCCCATCTTCTTTGCTATTTTATTAACGCTCAAAAGCAATATACAGTTTATTACTGAATTGAACAACCCTACGGCAGTAGAGAAACCATATTGTCCCGAAAGAAGACCGACCTTATATATATAAGTCGCAATTATCTCCGATACCTCAGCATTTAATGAATTCTGCATAAGGAAAGCCTTTTCAAAGCCGACGCTCATAATCGAACCGGCGCTAAGTATAAGGGTAATAACTATGGTTGGCGCTATAGAAGGAAGGTCGATGTATTTTATTCTCTGGAATTTGGTCGCACCGTCTATAATGGCTGCTTCGTGAAGTTCAGGGCTAACTCCCGCAAGTGCGGCTATGTAGATGATGGCATTCCAGCCCATACTCTGCCACACTCCTGTCCACACATAGATATGTCTCCAGTACTTGATATTACCCATAAAGAGGATGGGCTCATTACCAAACAATGATACAAACTGGTTAACAAAGCCTTTTTCAGCAAAAACTATATTGATAATACCAACTAAAACAACAGTTGAAATAAAGTATGGAGCATAAGTTACTGTCTGAATGAATTTTTTGAACTTTAGATTTCTTATCTGATTAAGTCCGAGCGCAAGTAAGATGGGAATAGGAAAGCCTACAATCATACCGTAAAGGCTTATCACTATAGTATTTCTTATAATATCTACAAAGTAAGGTGAACGGAAAAATCTAGCAAAGTGAGCAAAGCCCACATTCCTACTTCCCATTATTCCCTGAATCGGGCTGTAGTCTTTCCAGGCGAGCACAATTCCATACATCGGAATATAAGAGAACACAATGAGACCTATGAGTGCAGGCAGAACAAACACCCATAATTGCCATGTTTTCTTGATTCTCTTCCCCAAAGAAGGCTTTTTGTAATTTGATATTACTGCATTTGATGTATTATTCATCTATATCCTCCCTCATCCCCAAAATAATATTCCGAGCGCGAAATAAAAATGCCTCGATATCTTAGTAGAGCCCTGACTTACTCGTCATTTGAAAAACCCTGACTTAAAGAAAAAAATCTAATTATTTAACTGTCTAATATACTTTTTAATCTTGTAAACAATACTAATACAAGTGGGTAGCTTTGTCAAGCCGCCTTTGTGTAATTTGCACTATTGCTAACAACAATAAACCCTTATATAGCAGTGTTTTTACATTCTATTATTAGTAATTTTAATTATATATAGTAAAAATATATCGATATCAGCCCCAAATAGATTGTTAAATTAATGACATATTGCTCATAAAAAGAACCCCCAAGCAATGTACGGATAACACTACTTGGGGATTCCATATAAACTCTTAATTATTTTTTCGCAATTCTTCCCTGCTTAACAAGGAGTTCAGCTATAAGCACTGCTCCACCCGCTGCCCCTCTTAAGGTATTGTGGGAAAGTCCAACAAACTTGTACTGGAAGAGGCTGTCTTCACGAAGTCTTCCTATCGAAACTCCCATTCCTCTCTCATAGTTTACATCAAGAGCTACCTGAGGGCGGTTGTCCTCTTCAAGATACTGGATAAAGTGCTTAGGAGCACTTGGAAGTTCAAGCTCCTGTGGAAGCCCCTTGAAACTTCTCCACTTTTCTATCATTTCTTCCTTAGAAGGCTTCTTTTCAAAATCTACAAAGACTGCAGCTGTATGACCGTTAAGTACAGGTACTCTTATACACTGGGTAGTAATAAGCGGAGCCTCTGCCTTAACTATGACACCATTTTCAATCTTACCCCAGATACGAAGTGGCTCCTGCTCACTCTTTTCTTCTTCTCCTCCGATGTAAGGAATGATGTTGCCCACCATCTCAGGCCAGTCGCTAAAGTTCTTGCCCGCACCTGAGATAGCCTGATAAGTAGTAGCCACTACTCTTACAGGATTAAACTCTTTTAATGCGTGAAGAGCAGGAGCATAGCTCTGAATTGAACAGTTTGGCTTAACTGCTATAAATCCTCTCTTGGTACCAAGTCTTTCCTGCTGGAACTTGATGACCTCAAGATGCTCAGGGTTTAGTTCAGGCACAACCATAGGTACATCAGGCGTCCATCTATGAGCTGAGTTGTTGGACACTACCGGAGTCTCAGTTTTAGCATAAGCCTCCTCGATAGCCATAATCTCATCCTTTGTCATATCTACAGCACTGAATACAAAGTCAACCTGTGAGCTGACCTTCTCAACTTCATTCACATTCTCAACAATTAACTTCTTGACCTTCTCAGGCATCGGTGTATCAAGCTTCCATCTATCCCCTACTGCCTCCTCATAAGTCTTTCCTGCACTCTTGGAGAAGCGGCTACACAAACTACATCAAACCACTCGTGATTCTCAAGCAGAGAAAGAAATCTCTGACCTACCATACCTGTCGCACCAAGTACACCAACTCTTAACTTTTCCATATCTATCTCCTTATCTTTTGTTTAATTCCATTCCGTCCCTAGCCCTTTTTTATATTTGTCTTTAAGACGCGGACATTTGTCTTTTTCTAATATAACGGCTATAGTACTACTTTTTAAGACTAAAAATTCAAGGATATTTTTTTCATATTTATAATTTTCAGCAAATGTTTACAAAGGCGATTTCACATTTCTTTATTTTTTTGATGTACTATTACCATGACTTCTGATTCATTTTTACGGCCAGCAAATCTTGCAAGGTACAAAGCCCCTTGAAATAAGTTCATCCCTGTCATCCGACTCGTACATATTCTTTGCCTTCATCATCTTCACAGCCCTGCAGGTACTTATATGAAACTTCTTTGTATTAGTATTGGCAATATAATGTAAGCTTACTTGGGGGCCGTTGTCTGCTTCAGCCTTTTGTTTGGTCTTAGGCTTGTTGGTCTGTTTCTTTTTGGTTTTCTTAGTCTTCTTGGTTTTATTTGACTTATTGTTCTTATTCTTTTGAACCTTGCTTTCAGGCTGGCTGCTGCCGTCTTTATAATTGATTCTTATGCCAGGCTGAACATTGTAACAGTATACGTTGAAGGAAACTCCCTTTCCGCCATCCTCTACAGACTTTTGCTTCCATCTGTACACCGCGGGCAACCAGATCATCCCCCTTAAAGATTGGCCTGACTCTGTAAAGAAACTATGGTTTCCTGTAGACTTAACATAGTCCGCAACCTGATTCTCAAATGGCAGCATTCCCTCGACATTAAAGTATCTTGTTCCAGTAATCAGATTTCTTTCGTTTGCATTTTCTCCTGCAAGCATAAAGGCAATCAGGTGGCATCTATTATACAGATACCTGTCTTCAATAATATCATCATATTTCACTGTATGCCAGCCACTTGGGCGCATATCTCTAATGGATTCTCTTGGGCTGGTAGGCATGATATCTCTGCTTTACATTTGCAAATGCCGGGCCGCATCTGCCTAGCTTGTCTAGCTTGCTATATTCCTCCACCCTTTCTGTGTCCTTTTCAGAGAAATACGGCTCATTATTGTTTATCTCAACGTAAGGTGTTCCGCTGTATTTGGGGTACATCTTTTATATTGACTGCAACGCTCTTATCTGTTTTGGCATAGACCTTCACGCTGCTAATCTCTCTTAAAAGGTCGGCACTTCCTGTGCTACAACCTGAAAGAACCAGGCTGACTACTGAAAGTAGTATGAGTAAATTATTCTTTAATTTCACTCATGAAAATTTCCTCCTATTTCTTTTCAACATTCCTTGTTACAACAACCTTAACTCCCTCTCCTGCACAGTTATCAATGATAACGTCTCATAATTGCATCATTTTTATTATATGATTTAAATGGGAACTTCGCAAGGGAATCTTATTCTAAAAAGATATTTTTATACAATAATTATTTGTAATTTAAGAAGTTAAAAATTAAAGTTGATGAATTTTTTTCTCTGTATTATGCTATCATTCTAACAGGAGGTTGTTATGATAAAAAAATTATCGCACTTTGTGCATTTACTCTTTTACTTTACGGCTGCAAAGGGTCTTCTGTTTCGGATGCCTCCTCCAAGCCTGACCATACCTTGAGCTTGGCAAAGTCAAGCAGCGTTGCCAAAGCAAAATCAGAAAAAAAAGTTGCTGATAATGCCTTAAAGAAAGCAGACTCTCTTGCTAAAGATGAAGAGACTCCATCCTTTGTCAACCCTTCAGGCAAGACTCTGGTAAAACGAATACTTACTCCTAAGGGCTATAAACGAACAAAGGCTAAAAAGGGAAGCTTTGAAGCATTTCTTAGAAACTATAGATTAAAGCCTGATGGTTCTCCCGTACTTTTATGTAATGGTAGCGAAAAAGGGAATCAGTCTGCCCATATAGCAGTCTTCAAGCTCCCTATCGAGAGCGAAGACCTCCAGCAATGTGCAGATTCCATAATGAGGGTTTATGGTGAATATTATTATGATAAAAAGGCATATAATAAAAATAACCTTTCCGTTGGGAAATGGCTTTATAGCTGATTTTGATAAATGGAGAAAAGGATATTCTATTAGTGTGAGTGGAAATAAGATTGCTTGGGTTTATTCCTCAAAGAATGACAGCAGTTACGACTCTTTTAAGAGATTTATGAGGATAGTTTTTGCCTACTCAGGTACCTTGAACATGGACTATTCTTCTAAGAAGATAAAGCTGTCTGAAGCTAAGGTTGGAGATATATTTATAAGGGGCGGAAGCCCCGGAGCATGTGGTTATGATAGCCGATATCTGTAAAAATGCAAAAAGGTAAAAAGGCTTATCTTTTAGCACAGGGTTACATGCCTGCACAGGAATTCCAGCTTCTAAGGAACCCTCTTCACAAGGACGACCCTTGGTACTACGAGGAGGAAATAAAATACCCCCTTAGAACCCCCGAATACTCATTTGAGAAGGGAAGTCTAAGGAGATATAAATAAATACCCTGCTTGATGTGGTGACTAACTACCTCCCTCTCACAGCACTGTGATAAGTTTCTAGTATATGTTGCTTATGAGAGGGAAGTTCTTTAAGTCCAGAAGGTTTAAAGTGTAACACAATGACACCCTTAATTGTATATTACTAGGGTTAAATGCAGTTAAATCACACTTTATTAATCAAATTCCCCTCTAATCTCTACCTCAGCTAAATGTCTGCCTATGACAATGAAGATGTCCTGCCCTCTTTCTATCCTGCTTATTTCAGTATTGTTCTTCGTCATATTTATGAACGAATAGCCTTCATCTTCCCTGGTGAAACCTTTAATCCTTATTATATCTCCGTATTTATCAGGGTTTTGAAATAAGCGCTTAGCCTTTTCTTCAAGTTCTTCCCTATTAAGCCTTTTATTCATTATAAAAACAGTATTAAATTCCTCAATCTCATAAAAATTTCTTTTTCATAATCGGAAAGAACATAGCCTGAGTTTGAAAACCATCTCAAAAATCACAGTTTTCAAACTTTCCTTCAGAAGGAATAATATCAGCATCCTTAAGCCTTCTGTTGCATTTAATCCTTTTCAAGCAGGCTGTTTAGATAAGAGATGGTTCCTCTTCATCCACAAATTTGTAATTCTCTTTCTTACTAAGTATGAGAGCTCCTGCACAGGCTAGCTGTGTAGCGAGAAGGTATTCAGAAGCATCAGATATGTCAGCAGCAAAGCTTACATCCACTATGGTTATTACACTGCCAATCTCATACCATTTATCAAGTGGCTCTTCATAAAGCAAATCAAAGAATTCTTCGGGCTCAAATATACCTGATGGTTCTACTATAATCCTGTCATACCCACTCATCGCCATAGCTATGAGCTTTGTCCTGAACCTCCTCTTATGAGTCTCAAGGTCTCCACCACCGATTATCATCTCAAGCTCACAGTTATCTCCCATAATGTCTCCAAGCAGCATTAAGTCTATGTTTATCGCACCGTAGTCATTTTCAAGTATTCCTATTTTAAGTCCCTTATCTAAGAAATGCTTAGCGTATTTTTTAATAAATGTTGTTTTGCCTGAACCTAAGAATCCTGTTACCAAATCTATTTTAATCATAATAGCCTCCGTAAATATAATATAACCATATAATTGTAGTCTATACCATCATTGCAAATCATTCTTTTTGACTCTTCCTTACAACCTTATCTATAATAAGCTATCACTAATAAAAAAATTTGTCAAGATATTAATCTATGTTGTTTTTAACAACATACTTATCGTATTAACATCATTATAATTAAGTCATCCTATTAGAGAAATGGGAACTACAATAAAATCAAAAAAATTTACTTGGAGGTAAAAAAATGGAAAAATAAAATGTTTTTGTTACCAGTGTCAGGAAACTGCAGGCGGAAAGGGCTGCTCCGTTAGCGGTGTCTGTGGTAAAACTCCTGAAGTGGCAAATATTCAGGATCTTCTCATTTATGTAACAAAGGGAATATCTGCAGTTACAACTGCACTTAGAAAAGAGGGAACACCTGTAAGCTCTGATGTTAACCACCTTATCACCCTCAACCTTTTTCATAACAATTACAAATGCAAACTTTGATAAGGATGCTATCGAAGCTAAGATTATAGAGACTCTTACTGTAAAAGGAAGAACTCTTAAAAGAGTGTTAAGGATACTGTCTGTCTTCCTCCTGCTGCCCTTTGGAACGGTGATGAGGCTACCTTCCCTGAGAAGGCTAAGACTGTAGGCGTACTTTCTACCGAGAATGAAGATATCCGCTCTCTTCGTGAACTCATAATCTACGGCCTTAAGGGACTTTCTGCTTATTCTAAGCACGCAAATGCCCTCCTTAAGGATGATGAGGAAGTAGATATCTTCTTACAGCGCGCACTTGCTGCCACACTCGATGACAGCCTTAGTGTAGATGAGCTCGTTGCCCTTACTCTTGAGACAGGAAAGTATGGTGTATCGGGCATGGCTCTTCTTGATACAGCCAATACAACTGCTTATGGCGATCCTGAGATAACCAAGGTAAATATCGGAGTAGGTAAGAATCCTGGTATACTTGTATCAGGTCACGACCTTAGAGATATAGAAATGCTCCTTGAGCAGACCAAGGGTACAGGAGTTGATGTGTATACTCACTCTGAAATGTTACCTGCTCACTACTATCCTGAGCTTAAGAAGTACTCTAACCTTGTAGGTAACTACGGCAATGCTTGGTGGAAGCAGAAAGAGGAGTTTGAATCCTTCAATGGCCCTATCCTTATGACAACCAACTGTATAGTTCCTCCAAAGGATAGCTACAAGGACAGACTTTATACCACAGGTGCAGCAGGTTTCCCTGGATGCAAGCACATTCCGGGTTCATACGGTGAAATCAAGGATTTCTCAGAAATCATAGAGCAGGCTAAAAAATGCCCTCCTCCAACAGAAATCGAAACAGGTGAGATAATCGGAGGATTTGCGCACAGCCAGGTATTTTCACTTGCAGGAGAGGTAATTTCAGCAGTTAAGTCAGGTGCTATCACCCGTTTCGTAGTAATGGCCGGCTGTGACGGCAGAGCAAAAAGCCGTAACTATTATACTGATTTTGCTAAGGCTCTTCCAAAGAGTGCCGTTATCCTTACCGCAGGATGCGCTAAGTATAAGTACAACAAGTTAAACCTTGGTGATATAGGCGGTATCCCAAGAGTGCTGGATGCAGGACAGTGTAACGATTCTTACTCACTTGCTGTTATCGCACTTAAGCTTAAGGAAGTATTTGGAGTAGAAAGCATAAATGACCTTCCTATCACATACAACATTGCTTGGTATGAGCAGAAGGCAGTAATTGTACTCCTTGCCCTCCTCTACCTCGGAGTGAAGGACATTCACTTAGGACCCTACACTCCCAGCCTTCCTTAGCCCAAATGTGGCAAAGGTTCTTGTAGAAAAACTTTGGTATAGCTGGAATCGGTACAGTTGAGGATGATATAGAGCTTTTTCTTTGGAAAAATCTTCAAAAGGTGGAGATAAAATCACAGCTGATTTGCTAATGGGAGATATCATACAGGCTTATCCTGAGGCGGCTGAGGTTCTTATGGAAGCCGGTATGCACTGCGTCGGCTGTCCATCATCTCTTATGGAGTCTCTTGAGGATGCCTGCCTTGTACACGGTCTTGATGAAGGTGAACTTTTAGAAAAGTTAAATGAAATAGCAAATGCTTAATATGACTTCCTCCGCTTGAAATATAGCAAAAAAATATACACTTTGAGCGTAGTAGCTTATGCTGCTGCGCTTTTTTTATTTTATAGGAAATTTCTCCAAAATTCCCTATCACATAAAAATGACTGTCACACCAGAGTAATCAACAGCGAAGCGAAGCCGAAACTAGAATCAGCATACTTTGCAGTTGTTTATCAGGCAGAACAGCCATTTCGTTACAATAATATCACCTGCACTCGCTAAGAGGCAGGTATTTATCCCATGCTATGCGAAATAAAATCCCTTATACATATAGAATGATATTTGGCACTAAGCCAAATATACAGGATCTAAGCCTTTATTTCTAAGGTATGTCTCCCAGTCTGTAAACACCTCTCCATCCTCGTCAATGCAGGCAGGGTAGGCAATATCATAGATTTTTTTAAGTCTGTCAAAAAACCGGGTTGGTGTCGCGGTATTTTAAAAATTCTTTTAAGTACTGTAAGTTGGTATGCACATCCAAAAATTTATATTCTATTCCATATCTGTCAAAATTATATTTACAGTTCTGGCAGTCAGGACACATCATACTTCCATATATAGTAATCATAATCTCTCCTTTCTTAACTCGCAGTCAGCTAAAGACTTAATTAAAAGTGAATTTCTCACCGGACTTGATGGACTGTTTTACCCCCGGCTTCGTAGTAACACCGATCATATTTTTTGCAAACTCAGGGTGGTTTGTCACAAGCTCATCCACAATCTCGTACATTCCATGGAGCTGAATAGGCGCCCAGGTCTTGTACTTAGCCACCTCCATATATCTCTTTTATGGTACGCTCTCCCACATCACCAAACTTCGGCTCAAGCGGAAGCATAGCAAAATCAAAAGTCTTTCCTTTTAATTTATCAGTGCATTTCTCAAACTCTTCTTCGCAATGTTCAAGATAAGCCTCATAATCAGCAATGCTGAGGTCAGGATGCTCCAAAGACATTTTCTGATACCATTTATTATATTCTTCTTCTGAAGCAGTCTGATTGAGGTAGAGAGTACCGGCGTGAAAGATGGTTTTTCCCTCTATCTCAACTATAAAGCCTACTCCCATCTCTGTCGCAGGAATTGAGGTAACGAGCATTTCTCCGTTCTCAGAGTAAAGTCTTGCATCTCCGCCAAAGCAGCTTACATGGTCTGAAATCTTCTCAGGTAAACTATCTAAAAAAGTATCCACCTCAGGAATGGAATGGTCAAAGCCTATGAAAATCTCAGCGTGAGGAAGCTGTTCAACTGCGCCAAAAATCTCAGGTCTGAAATGATCCTGGTTGATATTACTTGCAAATATGTAAAGTGGCTTCTCTCCCCTTATAGGTGGAATATCTCCCTGATACCAATCGAAAATCAGAGTCGCACTCTCAAGCTCAAGCAAAAATCCACTATGTCCTAAATATATACCTTTAGCCTTAAAAATCTGACATTAAATTTTCCTCCGTATTAAAAATATTACAATTAATCTATCCCCAATCTTATACCACCTTTTCGTTCAGAAGGCTGTATTATTACGGTAACTCCAGCATTTCCTGCCCATTCAAATTGATATGATTCACCTGAGTGCTGGCCAATTAAGTTTTTCCAAGATACATCAGTTGCAACCCTAGGATCACAGTTACCATTTCCCATCCAACATATAACAGCATCAGGATCCACAGCAATTGTTTCATTAGAATTTACATTACTTAAAACAATTGGATTGCCATCAGACAATACAGCCACATAAGCATTATTTCCTTTTGCTGTTAAGGTTGATGTAGCTAATCCCTTCTGGGACAAAATACCAACCCCTATAAATCTAACACTGTAGTCACAGTCTTGTGTAAATGCTAAAATATTTTCCGACTCAACTGATACTGTTTCACCCTTTTCCAAATGATAGATTACTACATGTTGGCCGTAATTAGCATAGTAAGTAACAGAGTCTCCATTGAGGTTCACCTTCATTAGTGGTAGATTCTCTCCTGCAACTCTACGAACCAATTGTCCTAATAACGCTTGACCTATATTTCCCTGCGGTCCAAGTAGCAATTTTTCAAAACTATAGTTCTTAGCACCAGTATTTGAGCCTGCAACAAATGCCCCTGGCTTTTTGCAAATAGCACATCACTTCCACTACAAGTCACCTTAAGTGTTAATTCGTTAATTGTTTCAAATGTCAGCATTTTATTTCCTCCTACGTTTTAGTCTACTTGAACACCATAAAGCTCACACAAACCTGCTAAATCCCTAGCAACTCCATTGCCCACTGCATTAAATTTCCACGCTCCATTATGCTTATATAGTTCTCCAATCATCATTGAAGTTACATTCTCATAATACTCATCCATTAAGAAACTAACTAATTCTGTCTTCGTAGACGAATCAAAGATACGAATATAAGCATCTTGTATCATACTAAAAATTCAAATGTTTTTTTCTAATGCCTCATTTATTGTTAAAACGAAAACTATCTTTTTCAACACTGGCATTTAGTTTACCAAAATCAATTGATACACACTCTCTATCTGGATTCTTCCCTTCATAAAACTCAGTACTTCCATCCGGGCTCTGTGGGTGTCCATAAAAGACAAACCAATCGTCATTTATTACCTTATTTCCAGAAAGTAAAAAATGCAGAAACATCCACATCGCAGGCAGAATTTTTTTAATATTCCACCCAAGGCAGGCCTCTATTTTTACTAAGCTTGCTTGAGTTTTCAAGAGCTGCCTTCTGTCCCTTTCGAACAATATTAAAAAAACTCAGGCACTACAATCTTAGGTATGGTTTGTTGCTGTTGAACAGGTGGCGAACTAGGAGAATTCATATTCTTCTGACTGTTTTGCATATTTCCCTGCTTCGCCTGATTATTAATATCTAAAATATTATTTCTGCTTTTAGCTGATTGTATCTTTTTCTGGTTTATAGACATTATATTCTGTCTGCCCAAGGCTCCAGCAGACCTCATAGGTATATCTACCATTTACTCACCTCCATAAATTATTTTTCCTATAAAACTCAATAACAAGCCTAAAAACTGCATATAAGATAGGATAGTTATCATAGTATAGGGCTATTCAAATTATATTTTTTTATTTATATTATCCCTCCCCATAATGCTTATAAATAATTCTAATTACGGACTCCAGTAGATCAATTTCATTGTGAAACACATTTTTTTATTGGAATTATTTACCTTTGCAATTATGCCTTCTTTACAAAAAAAGCATAATCAGCTTTTTTTCTAACATTGGTATATCTATCTCACTATCCCCCGCAGCAATTATATAATCAAACTGCATCCTATCACATAATCTTTTTAAAGTGCCACTCCCTTATTAAATTCCGGTGGTAAAAAATATAACTTTTTCCCGGAAGCTGTAACTTGCAGCGAGGTAGATTTAGAATACTTTATAACTTTTTCTGATATATCTACCCCTTCCTTACAATAGGAGAAAACATACATATTATCAACCAGTCTGCATCTAATATAGTCATTTTCTTTCTCTAACTTACCAAGTACAGAATCCAGCTCATCTCTGTATATTTCTAAAATGTTCTCACTTTCCTTAAACCAAGGTCCATCTATATCATCTTCTGTCAACAGAATCGCTCCATTGGTTGTAATAGCATATTTAGGAACCAATATTTTATCCCAACAAATTCTTAAATACTGTTCTACAGACCTCGTAGTAATTGGAACAATAGTAGCTTTATCTTTGATTGTCCTAATCATTTCTATGACTTCTGAACTAATATAGCCTTGTTCTTTATCCTTTATCCACTCAATACAAATATCCCCTTCTCTCTTACTCTTATATGAGTGGATTAGGGTATTGTCCAAGTCACAGGCAAACAATATTTTTTTCATTTATGTATCCTCAAGAGATTGAATTATACCGCAGGCTCTATAATGCTTTAATGGATATTCAACAACTTCTACTCCCTTTTCTCTGGCAAGCTGATATAAATGTCCTAAATGCTCTTCATCGTTCAGACTATGTACTAGCATCTTCCAAGGTAATCTCCTAAGCAATACTCTTGTTGCTTCCCCGATACTTGGTTTAACCAGGTTAATATCCTGAATATTGTAATTTTTTGCAATCGCCTTCACCTCAGAGATAGCTGAGTCCTCTTTATCAGCTATTTCATCCTCAATGTCATCCATAATAAAGTTAGACTCGACAGTTTCAATGAAATGATAGGTGACATCTTTGTTCATTAGCTCTTTATAAAAAACTGCTCCATGGAAATCTTCTTTTCCTATAATATCTGACCTTAAAAAAGTTCTGCTTAATAAACCTGAGACAGTAGAATTTAAGCAGGAACTAGCAATAAGAAAATCGTCATTTGTACCACTAATTGCTGCTATCTTAGCAGGATCAGACAATACTGCTAAGCCATCATCAACTTCAGGAAATTCTTCCACTGCCTTAGACAATTCTTTTTGAATAGCACCTTTTCCTGTCCAACCATCAACAAACTGAATATCCCTTCCGTCATGCTTTGCAATAATATATTTTATTGCATTTTTATCAATACCCCTGCCTCGTATTATCGATATGGTATAATGTGGTACTTCTACCCCGTACTTTAAGCTCATATATCTCTTTATCAAAAATCCCAATTGGTGTCCCTGCCCTTGCGAGAGAAACAAGTACTACTCTTCCTTTCTTCTTTCTCCATATCCTCTGCGCAACAGCAGAAACTGCAAAGGCAGTTTTAGGACTATATCTTCTAAGAGCATCCTCAAATGCAGCTTCATAAGCCTTTGATGGCTCATACTCAATTGGCAACATCTCACAATAGTGCCTGCCATTTTGTATTTCTCTTTCTCTCTCCTCTGTGCTCTGTGGTTCAACCAACCCTGATATGTCCTTAAGCAAAATCGTTACATCTTCGTCTTTATATGTGCTAAACAAGACCTTCTACCCCCTAATCATTAAGATATGGCTATTTCCACTCATCGCAAGCGCATTTCTCAATGTTTCTATTGCTCTATTAGTGATCATCTTACTATCCGTAACAATAATAACTTTGTCATACTTAGATAAATTGTAAATATATGTAGTTCTCTCATCATCATATAAACTTCTAAGCTTAAAACCACTTTTTACAGGGTATTCTTCATCCATACATATGCCAATAGGACTTCTTGTTGTAGAGTGTGAATATACATTTGCATTAAAGGTATTTTGAAGCCTCTCACCTAATATAATAGCTGGGTACATACATTCTTCAGTACCAAGCACTAAGACATTCTCTCCCTGTATATCTACATGGTTTATTATATCTTCAACAAATTCGTCTAGATTACGTCTATAGTCTTGCACTAGCACACCTAACCTCGGGTTCATCAACCTAACTTTTGGTTCATACTCCTCATAATTAACAGCAATATCTATATATTCTGATTCTTTAGCCTCAAAGATTGTAAAGTTTTTCTACCTGTTTGTCATAATCAATCTCCTCTAATTGGAGCAATGACACAGATTCTATCCCATTCTTTCTCATTATTGCTAAGTTTTTCTCTGAAACTCTGTTGATTATCGAAGCAGCAATTAACCTTTTATTCTCAATTTCAGGATATATAGCTTTTAATTGTGCTATAATATTAAGTAATGTCTTACCTGTAGATATTTCATCATCAACAAACACAATACTCTTGGTTGATTTAATCCATTCTTTGATATGAGTTCCAGTTAGTCTTTGCTCTACGGCGTGACTGTGCTCTTCACTAAATTCTATCCAATTACCTTCTTCAGGGACAGCCTCTCTAGTCGTATGAACATAGATACAATCCTTTAGAAATTGCCTCAGCAACAGCCACCCCCACTGCAGTTGCTGTCTCCGCAAAACCAATTACAAGCCTTATACCATCATAAGAGTCTTTAATTTTTTCTCCTAAGGAGCGAAACATTTCAATAGTTTTTGCAGGTTGAATACTCAGGTGTTTTGCTTGCAATGGGTTCATCAGCAAGTAGGTACGCTTTGTATTGTGAAAGCGCTTCGCTAGCCTCAATAAGTCTCTTTCATTATATTTTGACAACTGTAATACTCCTTATAAACAAATTGGTGTCTCAATATGAGCCACCTTCTGTGACTCGTATTCTGGATAACTCCAACTAATATCCTCTCCCATTAGCTTATACAAGGCTATCATAGGAAGATTGATTTTACTTGCTTTTACAAGATAGCTGAAGTCCGCCCGACATTCTTGTGTTAATCTCCAGAATATAAAGCTTTCCGTCCCCCTTTTTATACTGGATATTTAGAGGATAGTTCAAGTTTAGTCTATCCATGATCACTTCACATTCATCCATAATCTCTTTGTTAAAAAAATCACTTCAGAATATCTTTTTATTTGGTTTTTATATCTTGGAATAATTATATTTCCACTGTTGGTTTTCAACAATCAACACTGATTTCGACATCCTCTAAAAAAAGGCATATGCATAACTGGAACCTTAAAAATCATAGTTATTAATGACCTTTGTTGCAGCCTCAGTTGTTATCTTATTACCAGGCTTATTGTATAAATTTCCTATGTTTTCAATTCTATCATCGATAACGCGAAAAACTCCTTGCTCCTTCATCAACAACCAGTTTATAACAAGTCCTAGAATACTTTTTTTAGCCATATCCTTCAAGGCTGCCTCAAACTCGCTAACATTGTGGCTTATTTGTATTTCTGGAACTCTTTCAGGGTAGATTGTTTTCAAAAGCTCGTATGTCTTAAACTTATCATCTAATGCTTTTTACTATTTCAATATTCTCTTCTGCAAGCAGCTTCACGCCAATGCTTTCAAACCTATGTCTATTAGTAATTATTGAAACAAGATTATGTCTTGGAACAAATATATCTATTTTTATGATTTCTGCAAAAATCTATGCAAAAATTCAAATAATCCTCATCTGACATATCATGTCTTTCTTCATAAAACTCATCACATACCTGTTTATATATAGCAAATGGATTGGTGCTGGTTCCAACAAAAGTAAAAACGACCAGGCTCTTTTCTCCTTCATCAAGTTTATAAGGTGGTATGATGTACTAAACCAGTGATTGAACCAAATCCTCATTATCATTCCTCTTTAATTCCATATATTTCTGCAAGGAGGACAATTTTTTCTGCCCACTTTCCATGGACCTTTACCTCGTTCATTCTGTCTCCTCCCTGGCTCTTTGCAACTCCAAGCGGACCATTGTCCCAGCCTAGAATTTTCACTGCATCATCATAATCTGCCCGTCTTACTTTCATACTCTCAAAAATAATTGGCAGTTGAGACGGATGAATTGCAGTCTTACCAATAAAGCCATTTAGCTTGTCTAGCTCCAATTCTCTTAACAAACCACTGTCCCATTTCCCATCAGATTTTATACCAAAGTATTCCCAGACCGGACCGGATACTACATAATCAGACGCAAATATATTAATTATGTCAACAAATATATCACGAATTACACCTATATCATAAATCGACTGAGTTGACATCCTCCTTAAACCATATAGGTTACAAAAAAATCATTTCCTCCTACCCTTACATTGAGAATGTATTCTCTGTTAGTATCCAACAACTCTTTTATCTTCTTCAGCGTTCCTACTCTCGTACTGACATCAGCAACCATTCGACTTTCAAGTATCGGCATTACATGAAATTTTATGAGCACTTTTATTATTCACTTCTGTTACAATTTTCATATATTCTTCCATATTGGATAGATCGTATTTAGGAAGTATATACCCAGTAATGATGCTACTATATGAGTTATATAGGCTTATAATATGTTTCAAATGTTTTTGGATTACGTATTCTTATAAATACCAAGGGAAGGCGTTTTTTTATCTATGGTCAACATTTCGCTTAACACTTCGGCCAAGCTGAGTTCCGCCTCTTCAAGGCAATCATCTTGAATAGTATCCTCTAGACAAAATGCCATAGATGTTAAGCAACTATACTCACCATTTTTTTATTTTTCTCTGGTATTTTTTTATTTATGGCGGGCGCATATAGCAGCCCGCCTAATGAATATTTTAACTTATCTTCTGTTTCCATTTACTCACCTGATTTTTGTTCATTGTCAGCCCGTTATCATTGACTATTTCCAGAATTAACTATTGCTTTTCTTATCAAATCTACCGGTATCATTGTTGCAGCAATGATAAAAAAATCACACCCCAACCTACAATGCTGAAAGGAGTACAGCTGAACATAGAGCTAATCCACTCGAAAGGCTTAAGAGGTATCAGCGCAGCATTTACTATCAGTGCCTGAGCAACAACAATGGTAAACCACACTTTTTAAGAAACCAGGATTCTCATTCAGTCCCTTAAAGATAGCAAATCCATCGTCCCTTACATTAAATCCATTAAACAATGCGGCAACTACAAACAATACGAAGTATCCAGTATATAGCTTATTGGTATCTCCAAATATATTTAGAAATACAGGAAGTTTTTAAGAAACAGAAACTAACAGCTGTAAGCCAAGATGCCATTATCAGAATCTGACTTGCCATATAGCCTTGCTTATAATGCTCTCATCTCTTCTTCTAGGTGCTTCATTCATATTTTTTTCAAGAGCAGGCTCATTTCCAAGCATGATTGCACCAAGACTGTCCATAACAAGATTGATGAACAACAGATGAGTAACCTTTAATGGTTCAACTATGCCAAAGAATGGGCTAATTGCACTCACTATAACAGCAGCAACATTTATAACTAACTGAAATTTACAGAACTTCAGGATGTTATGATATATTGTTCTACCATACAAAATAGCATCCTTTATAGACCTGAAGTTATCATCAAGTACAACAATCTCTCCAGCTTCTTTTGGCTGCTTCGGTTCCACTTCCCATAGCAAAACCTACATCCGCCCTCTTTAAGGCAGGTGAGTCATTTACTCCATCCCCAGTCATTCCAACAACAAGGTTCATTTCCTGACAGAGTTTAACCATTCTTGACTTGTCAGTTGGCAGAGCTCTAGCAATTACTCTTATATCCTTTATGATAGCCTTTATTTCATCATCACTCATTTGATTAAGCTGTGCAGATGTCAGTGCCTTATCATTTTCATTTTTCATAAGACCTGCATCCTTAGCAATCGAAACTGCTGTCTCAAGCCTATCTCCGGTAATCATTACGACTTGAATTCCCGCATCTTGCACTTCTTTGATAGCCTCTTTTGCTTCCGGACGAACATCATCACGTATAGCGACTAAGCCTATAATTACCACATCATCATTTATCTTGTTTTCTGTAAATGTTTTTTCTGAATATCCAAAAGCTAAAACTCTCATGGCTCTTGAAGCATATTCATTGATTTTATTCTCTACCACTTCAGGTACAAGTTCAATAACATTTCCTTCTTTATCCAATCCTTTTTGGCGGAAGCTAAAAGTCTTTCTGGAGCTCCTTTATAGAAAACCTGATTTAACTCACGAATTTCTACTTGACTAAATTTATTGGCTGAGTTAAACCCTTGGGACATACCAACACTGTATTCAATGTCTTTTCCATTTCCTTTAGTTAGGAAGTTAAATTCATCCTCACCTAAAAACTTCAATAAAGCTTGGTCTGTAGCATTACCACCTATAACCCTATGTTCTCCATCGAACATAGAGGCAGTATTCTTACCAATGGCTATATCAACCAGTGACTTAACCTTGCCATGCGCCTTAATATCAGATAAAGGAATATTGGTTCCATCAGAAGTGAAGAATTCAACTACTTCAAGGCTACCTTTTGTAATTGTTCCTGTTTTATCACTAAAAAGTATGTTGAGAGAACCTGCTGTTTCAATACCGACAGCTTTTTCTTACAAGTACATTGTGGTCCAGCATTTTACTTGTATTTTTGCATAAGAACAAGCGATATCATTAATGGAAGTCCCTCTGGAACGGCACAAACTACTATGAGTATTGCTAGGGATACAGCTTCTATAACGTTCAATAAAAATATCGCTCCAGCCCATTGCAAAATAAGCTGAAACACCACCTGCTCTAAAAATGAAATATGCTATATAAAGTACAACAATTACAGCAGCTGACACATATCCAAATAAAGATATCTGATTAGCTAATTTAGATAATTTTACTTTCAATGGGGAGTCAGGTTCATCTTCCTGCATATCCTCAGCCATTCTACCCATCATGGTTTTTAAGCCAACCTTACGCACTTCAAGTACGCCTTCTCCGTCAAATACGACAGCTCCCTAAACAGAGAATAACTATCAACAAATACATCACCTGTTATATCTTCAGGAAAATCTGTACTTTCATCGGTAGCTGTTTTTTTACATTCCTCAGCCTCACCATTTAGCACAGAGTTATCAACCCTTAAGTCTCCCTCAACCAAAATACCGTCAGCAGGAATCTTATCTCCAGACTGCAGCAAAATTCTATCTCCAACAACTACATCATCAACTTCTATAACTGATATAATACCATTTCGACAGACCTTACAAGTATCCTTTTTGGCACTTTCTTTTAACTCACGGTACTTAGTATCACTTGCAACTCCAGTCTTGGCTGTAACAAACGCCACAATCAAAACTGCAACTATTGTACCAATTGGTTCATATATTTCTGCGTGTCCAAGGAAAAACATAACAAGCATAATAGCAACAATTACAAGGAGAATCTTAATCATTGGATCTCCAAATGTTTCCTTAAACTCTTCCCAAAACGTTGTTGGTTCCGAATCGGGTATTACATTAGAACCATATTTTTCTCTAGATTCTAGTACTTCTTTATCATTCAATCCCTTTTGATTGATTGTGTTTTTACTCATTGTCTTTTTCTCCCGTATTCCCATTTCCATCAATACTAGCTGTAAAAACAAGCTTATCTATAGTCATAGGTATATTGTTTAAATTTATAAAGAGATGGGTAGTAGAAATCAACCTTTTCACCAGATAGATCCTTCCTACCCATCCTAAATGTAAGAATATTTAATAAACAGATTACAAGTATCGCTGAGCTAACTCTCCTATTCCAGGATCTTGTGTACCCTGTCCAACTGCACTAAATTTCCACTCACCGTTGTGCCTATATACTTCTCCAAAAAAATCAATGCAAGCTGGCCAGAATAGTCTTCTGTCAAGTTATACTTGCAAAGTTCCTGGTTATTCCTTTGGTCAACAATTCTTGCAAAAAGCATTCTGAATCATTCCAAAATGCTGATGTCTCTGTATTCCCTGATAAATATTTACTACTATTACTATCCTATCATATTGAGCAGGAATAGATGCCAAATCGATTACAATCTGTTCATCATCTCCGTCACCTGCTCCTGTGAGATTATCTCCCATATGTTGAACTGTTCCAGAATGATGCCTAAGATTACCAAAGTAAATAACATCTCCTTTATCTCTTAATTTTTCCATCTTGTAGCATTATGGCTGATGCGTCACAGTCAATATCCTGACCACCGCCTCCACCAAATAATGAGCCAAGAAAACCACCTGAACTACGTGGAGCTTCGTCCCATCCAAGACCTACAACTACTTTTCCAAGACCTGCATTATCCTTTGAGAGACTTACTTTCTGTCCCTTCTGTAAACTGATAGACATTGTTTCTTCCTCCTATTGTTACTTACATCAAACTTCTCGGTTCAGTCCCCATCCAAATGCACGATCCAACGTCTCGTGTCCTGTATAGGGCAGCACCATTTGTACCGCCTTCAAAACAAATCGTCTTAGCACAATTATTCAGTATCAACTCCAAAGTTTGCACACAGGGCTGCTAAGCCTCCCTGATATCCACTTCCTATAGCGTTGAACTTCCATTCTCCATTATTCCTGTAAAGTTCTCCAAAAACAGCAGCTGTTTCAATAGAAAAATCTTCACCAAGATCATAGCGAAGCATTTCTTCACCGTTAGCATCATTGTATATTCTTATAAATGCATTTGATACCTGTCCAAAATTCTGGTGTCTTGACTCAGCCTCATATATGGTCACTGTAAAGGCTATCTTTGAAATATTCTCCGGAACAGCAGACAGGTTAATCTTAATCTGTTCATCATCACCCTCACCAGCACCAGTCAGATTGTCACCTAGATGTTCAACAGAACCTGATGGATGTTTCAAATTGCCAAAGAAAACAAAGTCTTCGGATTTTTGACACCTTTCCACTATCGGTCAATAAAAAAAGCTGCAGCATCTAGATCAAAGTCTCCGCCAGTATCAAAAGCATTTACATCCCAACCAAGTCCTACAACCACTTTCTGCAATCCTGGATTGTCCTTGGTAAGGCTGACTTTTTGACCTTTACTTAAACTAACGCCCATCTAAGTAACCTCCTTTTTATGCTACGCTGATTCCATAATGTCCACAAAGTGCAGCGAGTCCACCCTGGAATCCACTTCCAATTGCATTGAACTTCCATTCTCCGTTGTTACGATAAAGTTCTCCTACCACTACTGCTGTCTCAATAGAGAAATCTTCACCAAGATCATAGCGAATCAACTCAGCATTGTTAGATTCGTCTACAATTCTAATAAATGCATTTGAAACCCTGTCCAAAGTTCTGCTTTCTCTGATCTGCATCGTAGATGGTAACTGTAAATGCTACTTTTTTTCAATGTTGGCAGGAATTTTACTCAAATCTATCTGTATCTGCTCATCATCACCATCTCCCTCACCTGTAAGGTTGTCACCCATCGTGATTAACAGATCCACTAGTATGTTTCAAATTGCCATAAAAAAACAAATTCTTTCTCTGAAGGACATCTTCCGTCTGCACCAAGCATAAAAGCTGCCGCATCAAGGTCAAAATCCGCACCTGAATCAAAAAGCATTTACATCCCAGCCTAAGCCTACCATGATGTTTTTTTAAGTCCAGGATTACCCTTTGTCAAATCTACCTTCTGTCCCTTACTTAAATTGATACCCATAACTAAATCCTCCTTAATTATTGTTTATTCTAATTGGCTCGCACCAAAAGTTACCGTATTATTTTTGTTCCAGACATATTATACTTCTTTTTAAACTCATCCTTTATCACTTCAAGTCTCTTCTGATCATCTATCCTCTTCTTACGTGCCTCTTCTTGAATTCTTTGAGTCTCATCTATTCCAGTAGTAATTGTTCTCCAAGTATTTTCAAGAGTCTCAATCTGTATAGAGCTTCCAGAAGCAAGTCTTGCAGTATTCTTAGATACTTCAACTGTATTCTGGGCATTCTTTATAAGCATCTCATTTGTTTTCTTATCAAGCTCTGACATAGCTTCTGCCTGAATCTTCTGTCTCTTAAGCAATATAGCCTGTGCCAATGCCTGTTTAAATACTGGCAGGGTAACAATAAATGCAGAATTTATCTTCCTTACAAGGTTGTAATTACTAAACTCCATTGTCTTAATCATAGGAATTGACTGCATAGCTACATTCTCTGCTATTCTTAAATCCTGAGTTCTCTGCTCAAGCATCATAAGTGCATTTTGTAAGGTTGTAAGTTCAAATTGAATCGAATTGTCACCTGTAGTTTGCAAATCCTGTTGTCTTTGAGCTATGTAGGCCTCAAGCTCTCTACACCCCTGTTCTCCAGCTAAAATATACTTTACTAGCTCATGATAATATCCTACATTTGCCTCAAACATCATATTTAGCTTTCTGTTTGACTGCCTGATTTCATCCTCATACCCTTTAAGTTGAACATAGATTTTATCCACCTCTTGACCCATAGTATGATATTTTGCAAGTATTTTATCCAGTTGTTTCTTCAGATTGCCAAATAACTTTCCAAAAAGAGAAGGATTCTCCCTAATCTCGTCAATGTCAAACTTAGACATAATATTTGCCAGTGTTTTAAGCATTTCACTAGACTCATCTAACTGTGACATATTCATGCTATTAAGAACAACATCTGATGCCTTTGAAATTTCTTCAGCTGCTCCAGCACCAAAGGTTACAATCGTTTCAAGATTATCTATCTCAATCTTACTGCATAAAGCATCAACTTCAGCAGAATTAACTAACTCCTGATTCATCTTGTTTCTATCAGAAACTATATCATAACTCTCTACCGGTTGAATTTCATTCTGAACAGTTGATGTAACCAGGTTTATCGATGTAGTCTCCATTGTAGCAGTTGTTGGCACAGACTGCGGCTGCGTTTTGCTAAAATCAAGTCCCATAATTTCATCCTCTCTTAAAAATGCTGTTTAACCATGATTTTCTCTGCTTAGTTGGCGGCGAATTTAAATTTGGTATCTGTAAATCATATAAATACTCGCCAATCTGGTGCTCCTCAAATGTTTTTTTGTTGAAATATTTTTTTCTATGCTCTGGTAGCCAGTGGGAACGAAAAATATAATATCAAAACCTACAAGGTTTAGAAATGCAATAATTATTGTATCCTCAAGGCTAATCATACTTTCACCTTGGATTACATAAACCATCTTAGGATTCTTTTTCGTAAAATCAAATTTTTTTGCAATATCCTTGTGAATTCCTTGTTTTAAATTAAGTATTGTAGCTATTATAGTATATTCAGTCCCATTTTCAAATGTTCCCTTGACAATCCTTTTTGTTCAATTAGTAGTTGCAACTTGTCTAATATATGCTCTTGTATCTCTTCCCTAAGAAATGCATACGGATAATTCTTATGCTCTTTGATTTTTCTTTCTTAAAATCCTTCCATTCTTATAAAAATCAGTAGCAAAGGCTTTCATCGGATTGGGAGAATTTTGTTCAATGTAAGGAATTTTTGTTATCAGCAGCACATCCTCTTGCATTAGTTCCCTTATACTGTTCCAATAAGCATCTACATCCCCATCCTTAACCCCTGAGACTTTTTTGCAAAAAAATCACTGGGATATTTGACAACACCATTTTCAGTGCTAAAATTGGGTCTGTATTTTGCTTCCTCCTTCCAAAGGATCTTAATCTCTTCATACATAGTTTTGAGAGTAACAGAATCTGCTTTTTGCATATTGCTGGTTTCTATATATACCACTATCTTGGTATATCAGCTCATCTAATTCACGTTCAGCATGATAAGCAGAAGTACCTACCTGAAGATCGGTGGATGCTTTAGGGAATTTTGTAGCAAGCATACTTGTAACATAATTATGTTCAAACAACAAAGGATCTGCTAATAGACATTTTTCATTCAAGTTAGGTACGAGAATTAAAACATCTATTGGTAACCTAGCTAGAATTCGCAAGAAAATAACTTCATGTTCATTCTTGCAGGCACCAAAATGTATGAAACAAGCTACATTAGGTTTTTGCCAACCCGCAAACAGCAGAGGTATGTACCTTTGCAACAAGCACACCTGATAAACAGCTTGATTAGTAAGCTTGTGTAGATTCATTCCAGATAACTTTGCTTCTTCTAGCACGATATCAAGAAATGCCTTCCTAATTAGCGACTGCAGCTCGTTTCCAGACGATGACTTAATATTATTAGTAAGCTCCATCAACATTTGATCTTGTCTCTGGTAACTATTTTAGACGCTGAACTGCATTTATCTCGTCCATTGAAGCGGCTTGAATCTCTCCGTCAACAACTACAACCTTGCGATTGCTTTGCTCTAATTCTGAATAAAGCCTATGAAGATCATTTAAGTATGTAAGCTTATCCTCTACTCCATTTATCCTACAAAAACAATTATAGTATAGCTTTGTATCACTTCCTCTAACCGCAGCTGGAGTCCGTATATCATCAAGTATATTTTTCCCCTTAATCCAAGCATTGGTGCAGTTTTTTTGAAATTAGGAAGACTTCCATAAAGCCTTTGATTGTTGTATTCTTCTTCAATATCTTTTCTTACTTTCTCCAAATTATATCCACTTGGAAATGCTATCATTCCCTGAAGTTGAAGTATGTCTGACCTCTCTGACTTAGGGTCAAGCTTTCAAATAATTCTGGTCACCATTGTACTGCAGCAATACAATATCACAACCTGCATTTGATAAAATAGATATAAGGAGTAATTCATAATTACTTATATCAGCCTCATACAGAATTTTAGGCACTTCATTATTACCAAGTTGACTGACAATCCGTTCAAATTTATAATAAAGCCAGCACATAAATTTGATATAAGCATTTTTCAACATAGTTGTCATTTTTCCCAAGCTTTCGTAGTCCATCTAAGCAGTCATAAATTGACGTCGAAAACTGTCTTCAACTGGTAATCGTTCATTCTTGGCAGCCACTTTTTTAGACTTGAGGTCATAAAACCAAGACTCATCTGAAAATTCATACCCATTATTTCGTTGTAATAGGCAAGATTATTATCGTCTGGATTTGGGATTCTGCCTTCAATTATTACACCGGTCCTTCTGGCTGTCTCATAATAATCTCTTATAAACTTTTCAACTGTCTCGTTGTATCCGTTAATTCGATAAAAAAATATACTCCCTTTGTTTTCCTATTCGATAAGCCCTTAAAAAATCATCCAGGGGCCTCGATTTTTTTATGTGATTTAACATACGATATCAGCCCCTATACCTATTCATTTTATTTTAGCCTCTATATTAAGAAGCTGTTACAGAGCAACAATCACATCTAACGCATTTTTGAATTTGTCATCTTTAATCACAATGCGTCATACAAAATCATCTATATTTTACAATATGTATGTTACAATTGTCAATTATATGTAGTATTTTTTAGAACACGATTTGTGGTTTTTTTACATTATTTCGCAAGTTCTTGACATGGATAGTATCTCACGATATAATCAAATCATCTAATTATCCAGCTTAGGAGGCTTAATTACACATATGTTACGATCCTATCGTTATAATATAATGCAACTTAATACGCTAGAGACCTTTGTTGGCGTCCGTGGTGGTCTCAATGGTAATGTGCGAGATGTTTACTTTGTTAGAGCTTTGGGAACTTCTCCAGATATTGCGAATAGAATAGAAGATATTGATAGAAGAATGGATTCTGAAGCTACTAGCGGCAGAACCAAATACATTAGACAAAAAGGACTTCCATCAATTGCAAAATATACAGACGATTTAATACACTGGGCAGAATTATATGACAAATGGAAAGAAGATTATACAACTCCTCTTTTCAGCTCCATTTCAAGTTCTCCTGATTTTGAGGACTGTGCTAAAGAAGCACTTGTTCATGTATTAGAGATTTTTAGTTCGTCAGATCCTAACCGTTCCAATTCTATGATAAGAAATTTTTACTTCCAAGCTATTATTCTGGGCCTCTGAAATTATTGGGAAAAAAAGAATTTGAAAAAAACTGGGATGAAAAAAACTAATATAAAAATCATTTGGGAAGATATTAATAAGGAGCAGGAATATCTTTTCTGTTATTTTCTTACTAGAATTGGTGCAGATGTAATGCTTCTGCTACCTTTAGGTGATATAGAAATTAGTAACCAATTAAAGGACCTTTCTCGCCCCATAACTATAGGCTCATTTGGTAATATGGTTCTTTCTTCATATTTACCACGGCCTGTTTCTTCAACAGTAATTGCTCCTCAAAATACTAAAACACCAGATTTTAGAAATTCCACTCCAACTCCTGTTGTCAAGATTCCAAAGAGAGAGGATAGACAGGCAAAAAAATGTTCAGTCTTCAAATACAGATACAAAGAAAGAGAAAAGCTTCGAAGATCTGGCAAAATTAGCCTCTTCTATTGTAATGATAACTGTTCATGATAACAAGGGTGAAATCAAGGGAACAGGTTCAGGGATTATGATTGGAGAAAAAGGATACATCATAACAAATTTTCATGTAATTCAAGGGGGAGCCTATTTTTCTGTTCGCATTGAGGATAATGACAATATATACAATACTGATCAGGTAATAAAATACAACACTTCCTTCGACCTTGCTGTAATACGAATTTCCCATACTTTACGTCCACTGCCGATCTATAATGGTCACACAGAACTAGTTCGTGGCCAGAAGGTTGTAGCTATTGGAAGTCCATTAGGAATGTTTAATTCAGTATCTGATGGAATAATATCAGGTTTCCGTAATATAGGGGATATTGATATGATTCAATTCACTGCTCCAACTTCCCCTGGCAGTTCAGGAGGAGCAATATTGAATATGCAGGGAGAAGTCATTGGAATAAGTACCGCAGGTATTGATCATGGCCAAAAATATTAATTTAGCTGTTCCATATAATACCATTAGACTTATGGCAAACGGCTTTATCTAAACCCAAAACATCATTAGAGTACTGATTTGCCGGTATGAAAAGAAATTTTTTTCGGCCTATCATCTACAAGAAATCGGCATTAAATTCAATATAAAGACTAACATGGATTTGTAAAATCTCTTAAAGCCCTGTAACTTACTTTTTATAGTAGTTTACAAGGCTTTTTTTACTGTCAAAAAAACGTGAAATTATACCATACAATTATTTCAACTGAAAGGTTTTTTTATTATTATCTTACTTCAAGTC
>BNJT01000847.1_pt1 | contig 31505 bp, 36 predicted proteins | sample 8540491 | NCBI WGS metagenome assembly BNJT01 (sample SAMD00202455, study PRJDB9452) | human saliva metagenome | host: Homo sapiens | reverse complement strand
CCGCGACACCCACTCGCCGCGTCGATTTTTTTACTGTTTCCATAGTGGAGAGGCAGCGGGGTTGGTATTGTTTTTATTAAATATGTTGGCGTAGTTAAGACTCTGGGGTCACAGCAAATGAAGAAGATCACAACCTGGCTGGCCATCTTTCTATTAGGAACTCTACTAGGTGGTCTCATCGTATGGATATACGGAGGTTTTTTGTACCGTGATTGGAGTTTTTCATGGCAATGGTCTGTAGCCGGTCAGCCCCTAGCAACTTTTGGCGCAGGCATCGCTGCCATCGTTGCCGCTGGAATTGCCCTCTATAATGGACAGAAAAACAAGAAAAACAAGATAAAGAACAGGAACTTCGAGAACGTTTCACTTCAATTGTTGAAATGCTTTCTGCCAACAACGAAGACTTCAGAAAAACGCGAATCTGGGGCTTACGCCATAGCGGCACTTGCCGACGATTGGGCCACTTTCCACAAAGACGACTCCAAGTCGGCCTTGCAAGAACAACAAGTCTGCCTCAATATTTTAACTACCCAACTTCGCGACCCAATAACAGAAAAAAAGAAACTCCATCGCCGCAACTAATCACTTTCAAACGAAGAGTGCAGGATATAATCTTTTCAAGATTCACATCACCCAACCCCAATCCACAGATTTTCCTCTTTTACACAGGCGAAGGCCCCTGGTCAAATCTTTATCTAGACTTAGAAGACTGCCATTTTTACAATTTGGAAATAAGCGGAGTCTTCAAAAACTACGTCTCCTTCTCCAATGCACATTTCCACGACGAAACATGCCTATCCGCTTCAAGTTTTCTCGATTCCATAGACTTTAAATCGGCTCACTTCCTCGGCCCCACTGATTTTTCTAATATATCTTTCGAAGGCCACCCCAATTTCGAGCACACACACTTCCATGACGACGCCATCTTTAATTTGATAAGTTTTTCAACCGCAGCAAACTTTGGAAATACAACCTTCAACAAGGAAGCATCTTTTTGCCGATATCAAATTTAGCCGTCTAGCTAAACGTATGCCAGACCCAAGAACCCTTCATTTCACTTCGGCAAAATTTAAAGGACCTACATATTTCAGACATTCAGTTTTAATATGGGTGTTTTTTAATGAAGCAAAATTCTACTCTGAAACCCAATTTTTAGAAATGGAATTTAAGGAGAAAGTAGATTTTTCCTATTCAGAGTTTCATAAAAAGCATAAGCTTTATAGCAGTGGAAGATCGCAAAAAAATGATCTTTTGCAAAGTTAAATTCGCACTTCCTGAGTCCAATAAAGAAATAGAAAAGATTAAAAATAATTTCAAACTCTTTGAACCAGAGTTTGACGTAAAATTCTCTAGCGAAGATTCGAGTTCGGCAGAAAATTCAGCAGGGAAACCGTCCTAGGATTTTTTCGCCAGGGCGCAGGTTTGAAGTTCTACAATTGCATAAATTTCCATGCCATCTTTTTATCTAACACAGAAATAATGCCAACCGTCGAGTTGACCATCAAGTAAAACATCGAACCGAGAAATATTCTCGGCATACTGAACTGCAAAAATTGCACTTTATTGAGGCTTTTCAATCTGCATCCCTGGCGAAAAATCTCCCTTAGATGAGCCTGCATTAATTTTTGCTCTTACCAACATGACACAGTCTCAAAAAGTTCACTCTTACATGAGTTCTAATTTTCTCGGGAAATTGTATTGGCGTTTCCTAGCCTTACCTCTTCACCTCTAATCCCTCAGATTCAGGCCGAACCCCATTTCCAACCCCAACCCCTCTGGCAACCATATCTCCACCAACAACATCACCAAGCCCCATACCAGCACCAACAGCACTCTCCCTCCGACTCCGCGCCCACACAATGATCATCCGAATGCCAACGCCACCGAGGACAACAGCGAATGCTCGCCAATCGGGCAGTGTAGTCGGAAAATCTGGAAGAGGACCGTTGCGCAGCACGGCTGAGGTGATGACCTCATTGATGATCATCAGGGAATAGGCGATGGTGGTGCTGATGGTGAGGTAGGCCACGGCGTCGATAAGCACGGTGGACCAGACGGCGTTGCTGTTTACGCGCCTGCCGGAGCCAGCGCTGGCCAGAACGATGGAAATCAGTGCGACGATGAGGATACCGATGGGGCCGCTGAAGATTTTGATGGCTTCTATGGGGGTGACTGTATCTGCTTGCTCGACGCTAAATTTCTGAGTCATCTTGGTGACCCACATGCTCATGATCCCGGTCGCAGCGGCAAGCAGACCAAGCGGCAGGACCAGCGACCCGGCGCGGGTGACACGACTGATGGTGTTGTTCACCAAGTCGCCGTTGCCCATAAGCATGGCCAGTACTGCGCCGATGGTGTGGACGAGGATACCGCCGAGGAATGCTGCGGCGAGGCAGAGCATCGCACCCATCGCAAAGTAGATAGTATAGGCATCTTCGCTGCCGGTCGGCTGGGCATTGGCGATCACACGGTAGATGGAGGATGCCCCAGCAATGGTGGACAGCCCAAGGAAGACGCTGAAGATGCGCCAGCCCATACGGCTCGGCGGCTCGGTTTCAATCGGCTCAGGCCGCGCGATCTGACTAGTTTGCGCAATCTGACCAACCTGGGCAGCTTGAGCAGCAGAAACGTTCGCACGCTTCCCCGCACGGCGCGCCCCTGCCTTCGCCCCCAATAGCCCCGGCGATGAGTCCCGTGAGAGCGACGCCCCCAAGGCTGCTGGTCACAGCATTAATCGGCAGCGACCCGCTGAGCGGATCGTGCGGGAATACGCCGGTCCCAACCAGCATCTGCACGTGCATTGGCCATAGGACATAGCTCAGTGACGAGCCGATGCCGCCGCCCACGACGCTGGCCAGCAGGGTATTGAGCGTAACAATCCCCTGATTGGACTGGCCCGCCTCATCACTACGCCTCTTAAGCGACAATACGGCCACGACAATCATGGCGATTATGCCAACAAGGATGTTGATCCCGAATGTGGTTCCACCAAGTGCGGTGATCACTGCCTGGTCGTCGCCATGCGCCCGTATCCCCGCATCAAGTAGCCCGGTGCTCAGGGAGAGGAAGAAGGCGAAAGTCGCGCTGGTCAGTCCGATGCCAAGGTATTTCATCGTTGTTGCCCCTGTTCGTCAGTAGCGGTCCGCGCCGCGAGCGCAAGCGCCGATAGCGCGACGAGGTTTGTAGTGGTTTGTGTTGGGTTCATGGTTTTAGCTTGCTCCCCCAACATGCTCATGCGCACCAGGGTTTTCCCTGATCTTTGAAAAATCAGGGAAAACCCTGAGGGCGTCAAGTTTGCTTATGCTCAAGCACGAAAACACCCCATTTTCCGACCTGGAGATAAGCAAACTTCTTGGCAGACCACAACATTCCCCAGCCAAGTAGGTCCACCGCCAGGCTCGGAAACACCCCAATTCCGTACCCAGCGGTGGACCTATCCTGCATAAACACCCCACCCCCCTCACCCATGCATCACATGAAACAGCTCCTCCACGCTGGGTGTGCGCAGTTCGGCGTGGTTGACCCCGTCGGCGAGGATGATCACCCGGTCAGCGGTGGCGGCAATGTCGAGACTGTGGGTGACCATCACCAGCGCCGTGTGCGGCGTGACGGTAGCCCGCAGCAGGTCCATGACCTGCGCACTGGTGTGCACGTCGAGCGATCCGGTGGGTTCGTCCGCGAATAGCAACTGGGGTTTGCGTACCAGCGCACGCGCAATAGCTACGCGCTGCCGTTGCCCACCGGAAAGCTGGTCGGGGTAGGCATGTGCTTTTCCTGTGAGGCCGACGTAGTCGAGGGCGTCGTTAATCTCCTGATCAGGGACGGAAACTCGGGCGAGTTTGGCGGGAAGCCGCAGGTTGTCTTCCACGTTGAGGGATTCGATGAGGTTGAGGTCTTGGAAGATGAATCCGATGTGGTCGCGGCGCAGTTTCGCTATAGCAACCCGCTGGGCGTCGCGGCGTCGTTTCCTCCGGGAGAAGGCGTCTTTGCTGGTGATGCGGTGTTCGCCGATGAAGATGTCGCCACGGTCAATGGGGGTGAGGCCGCTGAGACTGTGCAGAAGCGTGGTTTTGCCGGACCCGGATTGCCCAATGATGGCCACGAATTCGCCTTCGCGGATGTCTACGTTCACGCCTCGCAGCACCGGCAGGTCGTCGTATTGTTTGTGCAGGTTAAGCGCTTGGAGCAGCATGGCTGAGTGTCCTTTCGGTGGTGTTGCGGCGGAGTTCGGTGAGGGTGATGCTCCAGAGCATGGTGGCGGCAATGCCGATACCTAGGCAGAGGACGGCAAGCGTACTTCCGGCGGGTATGCTGAGCTGCGTCATGGGCAGCGGCCCGCGCGCGAACGCGAACGTCATGCACACATCGTTGATGATCACCGTCCCGTAGGCGATGATCCCGGCAAGAATGAGGTACACCAGGGTTTCCATCAGAGTTTTTTGTGTGAGCAGCTCGTCGGTGGCGCCTGAGGTGTACAGCAACTGGGCATCGTGTTGCCGGGGTCTGAGGGCAATGAGCACCACGGACGCTGCGGAAGCACAGGCCACAACGATGGACCCGCCGACAAGGAGCAGGGATATGCTGAGCGGCGCGGATAATGATTCAGAGTCCGGCACTCCCATGCTCACAAGCACCTGCCGGAATTTACTTATCGACATCCCCGCCATCCCCGTCGTACTCCCCGCGATAGCAATGGGCATGATGAGGGTTCCGGTGAGCGTGGGCCGCGCCTGTGCCTCGCGAACAGCCAGGAACCACGGTGTCGCCGTAATCGGCAGCACGCGCAGCATCGCCACGAGTACGCGCAGAATATACGGCCCCCACAGCGCCACCACCACGCTCAGCAGCACACCCACGCCCACGTAAGCACCGAGCATTCCCCCCATTTCATCAATGTTCTGCAGCGGTTCAACCTGCGCAATCGCATAATAGAGCGCCCCCACACCGAGGGATGCTACGACACACAAGAGTTTTCGAACAATCCCCACACGTGTACGGCGGAAGGCACCGCTTATCGACGCCCCGTCCACCAGCTCCGCACGCATCGCCCGGCGCACACCCATCAGCCCGGTGAGCAGGCTCATTCCCGCAACACTTACTATGGCGATGACTAGCGCCGGTGCGGGGATGGGCTGGTCGAGCGCGGGACTCGTGGGTAGTCCACTGGTGGCCACGGTATGCGCATAGGGGTACCACAGCAGCCAGGCGAATGCCGCGCCAATCACGCCGGTGAGCGTGGACACCACGAGCACTTGCGCCCTGAGAATGCGGGCCGCTTGACCAGGCAGCATGCCCACCAGCTGCCACCTGGCCACCACGGGGTGCTGCAGCCGGAGAGTGAAATTAGTGACCAACGTGAGGGATACCAAACTGGTGGCCACCACCAGGAGCAACGCGGTGGAACCAAGCGATATGTAGGCTTCCTGAGTTTCGCCCGTGGAGCGCACGCCCGCAACGATCAACCCAATGTTCAGTGACATGACCACGGCCAGCACCGTGTTGGACATGATGAGTGCCAGCCAGGTGACCAGGTTGGTTTTCAGAATAAGTTTGAAAAGCATGGCTTTCACCGCTCCGGTTTCGGGTCCGTCCCAGGAATGCGGGTCTGGTTCACAGTTCCGGTGCGCAGGTACTCGGTAATAACGTGACCCAGCTGGGGATTATCCGCAAGAATCTGCACGTGACCTGGGCCATCCACGGTGAGTACGTGGCTGCGCATGGCGGTGGCCATCTTGTCAAAGTGCCCGTACGGGGTGTTCGGGTCACTAGTGCCCTGGATTTGCAGGGGTTTTACGGCCAGCTTCTCGCCTGTAATATCCGGGGCTGGGTGCTCTGGGGTGATGCCAGAACACGTCATGCCGCTGGAGTTTATGTCTAGATCGGCGAAAGGATCCCCAATCACGGACTGGCCCCACATTCCCGAGATCATCCTGTCGAGGTGAACGGGTTGGGCGCGGTCGTTGCATCCCACCATGAGGGGCATGTTCATTGAGTTCATTGAGGCGCTCCTGGCCTCCACGATCCAGTCTGGGATTGTCACTGGCTCGGCGCTCGACAGCTTACTGGCGAGCCACGGCCACACGACAGGCCACCCCACTCCCAGCCTGGCAAGCTGCACGGACGCGGACTGGTTCTGTTTCGAACCGGGGTGCGTCAGCTGCGTCAGCAGCCCTTCGGCCTTCACTGCCATCGGATCCACCCTGTTCATAGCCTCGGTACCGACGCTTCCAGTGGAACCCAGTGCGTCTGGCAGGTCCTCTTCCTTGGCAGCTGGCGGCGGAAGTGTGGGGGTCACACCGGTTTCCTGCCTCACCCGTTCCGCCCAGGATTTGTATACCGCACGTGGTGTCGTCCCCATGTGGTAGACGTCATCGTGCTGAGAAACCCAACCGAAAAAGTCGTGGAAGGCTTTGCGGAATCCATCAACTTGATTGGAAAAGTCATTATCAGGGTTATAGCCGGAATCCAACACCACCTTGTCGGTGTGCTCCGGGAATATGGTTGCGTACACCGACCCCAGGACTGTTCCATAGGACTGGCCGTAGATGGAGATCTTCTCCTCCCCCATCGCTTGGCGAACCTGATCCCAGTCACGAGCAGTGTTTTCCGTGGTCAGCGTCGCCGCGTAGCCCGGCATTTTCGCGTCACACGCATCCTTGATCAATCCGCCATAACGCTGGATCTGGTCGATGGGACCAGCGTTGACCTCCTCGCATTCCAGCTTGGTGGACCCCTCCAGACCGCGCGGCTGTACGCCCACAATGTCCCATTCTTCCCGTACCTCTTCAGGCCACTTGGGGGTAAAGTCAGGAAAGTCTTCTCTGGTGGAGAACTGGTCATACACCGACGCACCCGGCCCGCCGGGGTTAATGAACAACACTCCTCGGCGCTTTTCCGGCTTGGTGGCTGTGGTCTTGATAAAGCCAACGCTAATTTTCTTGCCATCCAGATCGGAGTAGTCCATGGAGACATCCATCCGGCCGCAACTCGCGCCAGGTTTGTTGACGCTTTCCGGGCAGTCTTCCTGCGTGATCGCTGGCCGTTTTTACAGGTTCGGCCTGCGCCGGAATGGATACAGTAGCCATGGCGGCAAGACTCGCTGACGCAGCAACGGCTGCAATGATTGTTCTGGGGTTTCGCATAACCCCAAGCCTGCTACATGCCATCCACCCAGCACATCGGGGGTTTCCCCGATTTTTTTGAAAAGTCAGGGTAACTCAGGGTAAACCCCTACCACTGATAGTTACCGCTCAAAATGTCTTTGATCTGAGGGCGCACGTCAAACCAGTAGATGCCAATGATCACAACGCCGATGATCGCCATGAATGACAGATAGGCCAGTCCCATGGATGAGACAAATGCGGAGCCCAGCAGCAACCCCAGCCACACCCATTTGGATTGGCGGTCGGCTGCGCGGAAAGCGTCTTCCCGGGTCATGCCGACTTGAACCGCGCCAACAACACCGCAGATAGCAACGATCTGCATAAGCCCCCACACGGCTAGGGTGACATAGTTTGCGTAGAGCACAGTAATCAATTCACTCAATCCCAAAGTTCTTTAGGCACCAAAGATCAGGTGCGACACGGTGTAAATCAGTAAACCAGCGAGGGCGCCAACAACGGTGCCGTTGAGGCGAATGTACTGCAAGTCTTTGCCCACCATCAATTCAATCTTGTCGCTGGCCTCGTCAGCGTCCCAGCGTTCCACGGTTTCACTGATGATGGAGGTCACCTCGTCGGCGTAGTTGTCCGCCAGGAATGCGGCCGCGCCGGTGATGCGACGGTCCAGGGATTCCCGCAACTCCGCGTCGGAACGCAGGTTATTGCCCCAGCTGACGGCGAGTTCTGCGACCTTCTGCCGGAGCAGGGAGTCGGGGTTTTCTGCGGCGTCGATAAGCGTGGTGGAGGTGGATGCCCACAGCGCGGAGGCCAGCCCCTGCACGGGTGTGGACCCCATGATGTCGTGCTTCATGTCCTCGACGCGCTGGATCATTGTGGGATCTTCCTGCAGGTCACGCGCGAGATTGTTGAGGAAGCGGCGAATGGCGTGGCGCGCCTCATGGTTCGGGTCGGTGGACACGGCGCTGGTCCATTGCACCAGTTCTCGATACACCTTGTCGCCCACAACGTCGTTTAGGAACTGCGGTGCCCAGGTGGGCAGGCGCTCATCCAGGATGCGGGTGATCAGCGCCTCGCTCCCCAGGGCTTTGCGATGCAGCCACTGCACCAGTTCGTCCACGACGGGTTCGGTGCGGCCTTCCTCAATGAGCTGTTCCAACAGTCGGCCGGCAGGCGGCGCCCATTCGGGCTATGCAAGCTTATCAATCAACATCGTGTTGATCACTGCCTCCGCGTCCTTAGGGATCCAGCGCCCGCACAATATTCGCCGTCAACCGACCCGCCTCGCTGGATACCTTCTCCGCGTTCTCGGGTTGCGACAGCCACTCCCCTGCGCGATCAGGAATCCCAGCGGCACGCACCTTCTGGGTAATCAACTCCGCATTGAGGAAGTTCTCGCCGACAAAGCCGCTCAACGACTCCCCCGATCTGGTCCTTCTTATTCCGCACAATCGCCGTGTGCGGAATCGGCAGTCCCAGCGGCTTACGGAACAGTGCCGTCACCGCAAACCAGTCCGCCAAACCACCAATCATCCCAGCCTCAGCCGCGGCGCGAACAAATCCCACCCACGTCGCCGTCTGACCTGGCTGCGCCTCAGCCCACCGGCAGGCAAAATAAATCGCCGCTGCAACCAGCAGCAATCCGGTGGCCACGGCCTTGTAACGGCGTAGGACTCGACGTCGCTCCGCCTCCACCTCAGGCGACGGACCAGGCACCGCCAGACGATCCTGGGCAGCTACATCAACGGCTTTGTCAGACATAGCCTCCATTATCTACGCAACAGCGCTGACGGGTGAGGATTCCCACCAAATGTTCGCTCTAAGCACGCCTGCCCGCCCGCACCGCTTATCGACGCCCGCCCCTCCCGCAAACCCCATCCGAAACCCTCAACAACCGCCGCCACATTCCCGAAGGAACACGACGGCGGTTGTTCTTGGAGGTGCCAGTAACCCCGCTTATCACGGAGTCTGACTGTTCGGGCCCCCACAATGTAGGGGCACCGTTTTAGTGCTTGCGGCCGGTGACAGCCACGTAGGCGCGGTAGTGACGGCGCCCGTAGTAGATGAGACCGAATCCAAGGACCAGGCAGGAAATGGCCAACACTGCGCCGATGATAGCGTAGATGCTTCCATTTTCCTGGGTTCCAGCAATGCTGGAGGAAAGTCCGAAGACAAAAAGCGCCTAGACCCGCGAGGGAGGTGAGAATGAATCCCATTCCCAGCCAGGTGGAACTGCGTTGCAGCGAGGAGTGCTGGGAATCGAGGCTTGAGGGCGTGTAGCCGTCGATGTAGTGCGGCTCGCCTTCGAACACTCGGAAGGTTTGCTCTTCACGCTGGGTAGCTGCATGTGCATCAGACATTGCTGTGTGCCTTTCGTATTAAAACCGTACTGAGGTACAGCTTAGTGGTCCTTGGCGGAAAGGGCAGCACGTGCCCGCTCCTTGTTGATCGCCGCAACCGCAGTCAGGGGATGCCTGCCGGGCAAACGTCAGCACATTCGCCGTAGAGGGAGCAGGGTCCGAAGTTGGTTTCAACTTCGTCCACCATCTTGCGTGCACGCTTTCCTCGCTCTTCCTTGCCCAGCGGCATGAGGGAGAGGTGAACCAACTTGGCACCAGTGAACAGGTGTGCAGCACCGTTGGGGCAAGCTGCGACGCAGGCACCACAGCCGATGCAGGCTGCGTGATCCAGCGCCAGTTCGGCGGTTTGGTGGTTCATGTGCAGGGTGTCAGCGTCGGGCGCAGTGCCCGCGTTGACGGACACGTAGCCACCTTTGCTGCATGACGCGGTCCAGTGCGGAGCGATCCACGATCATGTCTTTGATCACCGGGTACGCTGCGGAGCGCAGCGGCTCGATTTTTCAGGGTGTCGCCGTCACTGTAGCTCACCAGACGTTGGTGACAGGAGGGCTTGTTTTTTTCTGGGCCGTGGGGGCGTCCGTTGACATTGAGGCCACAGGTGCCACAGATGCCTTCACGGCAGTCGGATGCGAATGCAAAGGGTTCCTTGCCAGCTTCGATCAGACCCTCGTTGACGTGGTCAAGGAGTTCCAGGATGGACATCTGCGGGACAGCGTCGTCCACATCAATGGACCTCGAAGTGTCCTTCAGCGGTCGGACCGGCTTGGCGCCAAATCTCAAGATGCAGTTTCATTACTTGTAGTTCCTTGTCTGCAGCGGGATCGCTTCGAAGTAGAGCGGCTCAGCGTGGCGGATGTACTTGTTGGGGCCGCTGGGTTCCCAGGCGGATACGAAGCACCAGTTGTCGTCGTCACGCTCGGCTTCGCCTTCATCAGAAAGGTGATCGTCACGGAAGTGGGCACCACAGGACTCGTCGCGGTCGAGTGCGTCAACACACATGAGTTCGCCGAGTTCGATGTAGTCGGCAACGCGGTTGGCGTACTCCAGCACCTGGTTCATCTCATGGGGTTCGCCGGTGATGCGCAGGTTAGACCAGAAGTCCTTGCGGAGTTCGCGGATCTTCTCAATGCCGGAAGCCAGGTCCTTCTTGTTACGTGCCACACCGCAGGAGAAGTACAGGATGTCTCCAAGCTTGCGGTGGAAGTATTCGGGACCGTGGCTGCCGTTGATGCTCATCAGCTTGTCGATGCGGGCCTGAGCGCGGTTGACTGCCTCAATGACTACGGGGTCGTTGTCAGCCATACGCTCAGTGCCCAGCAGCGGGCCGAGGTAGTTCGGCACAGAGAACGGGAGGGTGAACCAGCCGTCCACGGATGCAGAGAGCAGGGAGTTTGCACCCAGGCGGTTAGCGCCGTGGTAGGTCCAGGATGCCTCACCAGCAGCAAAAAGACCTTGAATGGAGGTCATTTTCGTTGAAGTCGGTCCACAGGCCACCCATGGTGAAGTGGCAGGTGGGAGCGATGCGCATGGGCGTGGTGTAGGGGTCCTCACCGATAGCCTCTTCGTACATCTGGAAGAGGTTGGAGTAGCGCTCTTTGATGGTGTCTTTACCCAGACGCTCGATGGCGTCACGGAAGTCCAGGTACGCCGAGTTATGCAGCGGTCCAACGCCCAGGCCAGCGTTGATCTGCTGGGAGATGGCGCGGGAAGCGACGTCGCGGGGCACCAGGTTACCGAAGGCCGGGTAGCGGCGCTCCAGGAAGTAGTCGCGCTCCTCCTCGGGGATGGTGTTCGGGTCGCGGTCGTCTTTGGGCTCCTTCGGGGACCAGACGCGGCCGTCGTTACGCAGCGACTCGGACATGAGGATGGTCTTGGACTGCCATTCCGAGTTGACCGGAAGGCCAGTCGGGTGGAACTGAATGAACGACGGGGATGCCATGTAGGCGCCTTGGTCGTAGGCACGCATGATGGCGGAAGCGTTCGAGTTCTTTGCCAGCGTGGACATGTAGTACACGTTGCCGTAGCCGCCGGTGGCCAGGATGACTGCGTGGCCGGTGTGCGCGGTGAGTTCACCAGTGATGAGGTTGCGCATCACGGCACCGTGGCAGCGCTTCACGCCGTTTTCGTCTTCCTTGACAATTACGTCAACCATCTCGTTGTGGGTGAAGATCTCCACGGATCCGAGGTGGATTTGGCGTTGCAGTGCCGCAGCAGCGGACAGCTGCAGCTGCTGACCCTGTCTGTCCACGGGTGTAGTAGGTGCGGGAGACCCTGCACACCACCGAAGGAACGGGTGGCCAGGGTGCCGCCGTATTCGCGGGCGAAGGGGGCACCGATGGCGTTCATGTGGTCGATGACGCGAACGGATTCGTAGGCCAGACGCCAGCAGTCGATTTCACGGCCGCGGTAGTCGCCGCCCTTGACGGTGTCTTTGACGTGGCGGTACGCGCCGTCGTTATCCACCTTCTTACCGCGAGCGGAGTTCACACCACCCTGTGCGGCGATGGAGTGCGCACGACGGGGTGCATCGTGGTAGGTGAAGGCTTTGACATCGTATCCGAGTTCGCCGAGGGCTGCGGCAGCACCAGCACCAGCCAGGCCGGTACCGATAACAATAATGCGGAACTTACGACGGTTCAGCGGGGACACCAGGTTGTAGTGGTCTTTTTGCCACTCCCAAGCATCCTTGGAGGGCACGCCGACGGGAGCGTTGGCGCTCAGAACCGACCCGATGGTCACGCCATCAACGCACGAAGCGGGAGCGGTGAACTCGGGACGGGGGGTGGTTTCAGAGTGAGTGCTCATTAAAAGTGAACCTTTCCGTCCTAATCTAATCCAGCCGCATGCAATTGCGAGCGGGATGGAAATGTTGCCGACCATGACCATGGCGGGAACCAGGTACGACACGAACAGGAGAACCGCACGAGTGCGCTTGCCAGTGATACCCAGGTCGCTCACAGCGGTCCAGATACCGTGCGTGAGGTGTAGGGAACAGCACCACCATGGCAATGATGTAGAAGATGGCCACGGGCCAGCGGCTGAAGCTTGCCATCAGGTTGGCGTAGATAGCACCGTGCTCGAACGTGTCGGACGCCGCAGGAGCGACACCCATGGTGAGATCCAGGATGTGGAAGATGATGAACGCCAGCAGAACAATGCCGGTGACAATCATGGTGCGGGCAGTAAAGGAGTTCAGGCCACCCATAAGGTTGGTGCGACGGAACTTACCGCGGGATTGATGTGCACGACCAGTGATGGCGAACGCGCCGTAGACGTGCAGAATCAGGGAAGCAAGAAGGGTGATGCGGAAGATCCACAGCACGCCCTCGTGCGGAATGAGGGGTAACCGACCTCGCGCAGGAATTCGCCGTACTGGTCGATCGGGTAGTGGCCGTCATGCATGGGCATGAAGACCTTCAGTTACCGATCATGTGGATCAGCACGAACCCACCAAAAATCAGGCCAGTGATGGCCATGGTGAGCTTCAGTGCCCAGGTCGGGAACTTGGGCCGCTCGCGGAGCGGTTTTTCAGTAATTTTGCCGTGAGCGATTGCGTCACGGTCGTCATATTTAACAGTCATGGCACCTCCAGTGTCGCTTTTACTGTACGGCTTTTTCAGGTGATCAAACCACCCGTTACGCGCCCCCGTGTCACAAGTCACAAAACCCCTTTATACCGCTGACCTGCGATTTAGGGTAGCCTCACCTGTCAGATTGCGCACATACGCCTTGTTCAGCGCCACTCACTTCCCGTTTTCAGCTAACATTTAGACGAGGCCCTAACCCTGTGAATAAAATCACAGGTCATATATAACCCACTCCCCATGCCCCCGTTTGGTATCAACCGAAAATACTACGCGTGGCACAAAAACCACCCAATCCCACGCCATAAAAACCCGCAAACGACACCCGCAGACAACCGCCCAGACCCCACTTAGCGTACATAACACCCCGTCACATGCCCTAGCCAGAACTTTGCAAAGGCTCCACACAAACATACACAAAGCCCTCAATAAGTGACGGGGGTCACTATACAACACGTTATAGTGGACACATGGGAAAGACCTACGTTGGCTCCAGGCTCCGGCAGCTGCGCCGCGACTATGACCTGAGCCAGGCATCACTCGCCGCCACCCTCGGACTCTCAGCCAGCTACGTCAACCAGATTGAACACGACGTCCGCCCCCTCACCGACCCCGTCCTCGACCGCATCACCAGCACCTTTGATGTGGATGCTACGTTCTTCTCCCGCGACGACAACTCCCGGCTCCTTGCCGAAGTACAAGACGCCATGCTGGACAAAGACCTGTACCCCACTCCCGTGGATGTCCGCGAACTCGCAGAGCTGGTGGATAACCACCCCGCGATCGCCCGCGCAGTGGTCGCCATGCACCAGCGCTATCACAACACCCGCACCGCTCTGGCCTTGGCCGACGCCCACCCCGCGCCCCACTCCCCCGCAATGCAACACCTCACCCCCATGCCTCACGAGGAAGTCCAGGCCTTTTTTTCTATACCCATCGCAATTACCTGCACGACCTGGACACAGCCGCTGAAACGCTCGCAGCCCAGCTGAACATCACACCTGACACCATCCGCGCCACCGAAGATGCCATCACCCAGAGACTGCAGTCTCACCATGGGGTGCGCATCCTGCACTCCACTGACGCGACGGGGTTCCTACATCGCTACAACCCCGACACCCGCGAACTCACCCTTGCCGCGCGGCTCACACCCGGCCAGCAAGCATTCCGAATGGCCACTGTACTGGGGTTCTTAGAGGCACACGACCACATGCAAAACTACATCGACCAGTCGCAGTTCACCTCACCCGAATCAACCGCCCTGGCGATGCGCGGGCTCGCCTCCTACTACGCGGCAGCCCTCATACTCCCCTACCGCCGGTTCCATGCCGCGGCCGAGGACTCCCGCTACGACATCGAATACCTAAGCCGGGTCTTCGGCGTTGGTTACGAAACCATCTGCCACCGGCTATCCACGCTGCAGCGCCCCGACCTGCGCGGCGTCCCGTTCACCTTCGTGCGTGTTGACCGCGCCGGAAACATCTCCAAACGTCAATCCGCCACCGGCTTCCACTTCACGCACGTCGGCGGCACCTGCCCCCTGTGGAACGTGTACGACACTTTCACCACCCCAGGGCGCATCATGCGCCAGCTGGCGCACATGCCCGACGGCCGCACCTACCTGTGGATAGCACGCACGGTCAGCCACCACGGCGAACGCTACGGCGAACCCGGAAAACTATTCGCCATCGGCCTGGGTTGCGAGGCACGGCACGCCCGGAGGACCATCTACGCTGACGGCCTCGACTGGAACGACCTGCACACCGCCACCCCCATCGGTGCCAGCTGTTATGTGTGCACGCGCGAAGACTGCGCGCAGCGCGCCTACCCCCCGATACATCGCCCCCTACTTATCGACGCCCACGAATCCACTGTTGCCCCGTATTAGGTAGGTCCGGGTCCTCCCGGACCAAGGCAACAAGTGTGCAGTCATGCGGACCCGTTGCCCCAGGAACACACAGCGAGCACGGGTCGCCGGGGCGGATTGGGCAACGGGCTTCGGGCGGGCGTCGAGAAGCGCGGCGTTTACGTTTGCGAACAGGAACGGGGGCCTCAAAAGTTGATCATGTGGCCGCCGACGCCTTCAGCCGCCTCCTTCATCGCCTCAGATAGGGTTGGGTGGGTATGGACGTTGCGGCCGATTTCCTCAGCGGTGAGATCGAAACGCTGGGCGAGCGTCAACTGCGGCAGCAGCTCAGACACGCCGGAGCCAACCATGTGCGCACCCAGCAGCTCGCCGAACTCAGCATCGGCAATGATCTTCACAAAACCAGCGGATTCGCCGAGACCCTGAGCCTTGCCGTTGGCCGAGAACGGGAAGGTCGCAACCTTCACCTCACGGCCTTCAGCAGCAGCGATCTCGCGGGCCTTTTCCTCCGTGTAGCCGAAAGACGCGACCTGGGGATTGCAGAAGGTAGCGCGGGGCATCATCATGTAATCCCCCAGCTCCATGGTTTCCGCACCCGCGATGGTTTCCGCAGCTACCACACCCTGTGCTTCCGCAACGTGCGCCAACTGCAGCTTCGCGGTGACATCGCCAATGGCGTAGATGCCGGGGACGTTGGTGCGCATGCGCTCGTCGATCTCAATGGCACCACGGTCGGTGAGCTTCACACCAGTCTTTTCCAGGCCGTAGCCCTCCACGCGCGGGGCAAAGCCGATGGAGACCATCACACGGTCAACCTTGAGGGTTTCAGACTTCGAGCCGTCCTTGGATTCCACATCCACCTCAACGAGGGTGCCGTTGTCACGAATCGCGGTTGTCTTGTATCCAGTGAGAAGTTTCACACCAAGTTTTTTGTACTGCTTGGCGATTTCCTTGAGACGTCAGCGTCCTCGTTAGGGAGAACGCGGTCCATAAACTCTACGATGGTCACGTCCACACCGTAGTTGGACAGCACGTAAGCGAACTCCATACCGATCGCACCGGCACCCACAATGACCATTGATTTCGGCAGGTCGCGGGTAAGAATCTGCTCCTCGAAGGAGACGATATTACCGCCGATCTCCACGCCAGGCAGGGAGCGCACCACGGAACCGGTGGCAATGATGCAGTTATCGAACGTAACAGTTTTTACCTGCGTCTTTACCATCAGTAATCTGCATGGTGTGGGCGTCTGTGAAGGAGCCAAAACCATCGATCTCGGTGATCTTGTTCTTCTTCATCAAAAAGTGCACACCTTTGACAATCCCCGAAGAGACCTTGCGGGAACGGTCGTGCGCTGCACCGAAATCGAAGGAAACATCACCTGAAATGCCAAAAGTCTTGGCCTCATGGTTGAAGGTATGTGCTAGTTCAGCGTTTTTAAGCAACGCCTTGGAGGGAATGCACCCCACGTTCAAGCACACCCCACCCCAGTACTGCTTCTCACAACAGCAACTTTCAGCCCAAGCTGGGCTGCACGGATAGCGGAGACGTAGCCACCAGGGCCAGCGCCAAGTACAACAAGATCAAAAATGTTCAGTCACATGTTCAACAATACGTGTCTGGGGGCGGCGTGTCGTGAATTTAACACCCTCCCACACCCCCGCCCCATGGAAGCGCCATGGAAGCGCTATGGAAGCGCCTCCCCTAACCCAAAAAGTGGGGTAGCTCACGGAAGCATCGGCGTGTCTCTTTAGCTAAATTTTAGTTGATTTTTTTTCACAAAAAAGACCCCTCTTCGTGCGGTTTTTGTTTACCACAGAAAAGGGGTTGGCGTTGCTGCTGTTTCATCATTGTGGCAGGTTACGCACCCGCTACATCACGACTACTTGGCAACGGTGTGCATGACGCCAGACGCAGAGGAACCAGCGTGCAGCATGCTGCCCAGAATGGTGTTAACAAAGACGATGACCTGCTCTAATGGGTTCATTCGATACCCTTCACGTAGGTTTTTGAGCCAGTGATGTGAGTCTGCACACCGCTGTTCGTGTCACGTTCAACGTTTACCCCATACAAACGTTTTTCGGCCAGCAGGGCACAGCGGTGATTCCTGAAAAATGTTAACGTTTCATAGTTAGAAAGCGACAGTGTTAACGGCAAATGCTGATAAGAACAGTTGTCTCTTAAGCAACACAGGACGCTTAAGACTAGCTTTGACACGCAAAGGAACAAGGAACTACGTTGTGAGCACTTTTTCGCCGTATCGCCGTATCAGCTGCAGCAACCAGCTTCGCAGCTGGGATGCTCCTCACTGCAGCACTGGCCCCATCAGCTACAGCTGGACCGAAAAACTGCTGTTGAGCAGGCAGGTACGCCTCTCAGGCAACTGTGACGATTGGTGAACGTGCCGTTGATCCGGCTCCCTTGTGGCGTGAAAAGGTTGCTGAGCACCCTGATCGCGTGAAAGAGATGTGGGCCTACTCCCCATCGATGGATCGCCATGTGCCACTGTTTGTGATCACCCCTCAGGACACTTTCCCAGCCCCGCCCCACCATCTACCTTCTTAATGGTGCAGATGGGGGGCGAGGGCAAAGCCAACTGGGTGATGCAGACGGACATTGTTGATTTCTACATGGATAAGAACGTCAACGTGGTCATCCCCATGTCCGGCCAGTACTCCTACTACACCGACTGGGTATCGGAGAACGCAAACCTGGGCGGCAAGCAAACGTGGGAGACCTTCCTGACCAAGGAACTGCCCGGTCCGCTGGAGAAGACCCTCAAGGCGTCTAACCAGCGCGCCATTGCTGGCATGTCAATGACGGCCACAACCTCCCTCCTCTATGCCGAGCACCACCCAGGGTTCTATGATGCCGTTGGCTCTTTCTCTGGTTGTGCGCAAACCTCCGAAGGGCCTGCCCTGGAGTATGTTCGCACGGTTCTGAGCCGTGGTAAGGCAACCCCAGAGGAGATGTGGGGACCGGTTGGCACTGAAACGTGGGCATACAACGACGCCCTGATCAATGCCGAAAAACTGCGCGGCACCCCCATGTACGTATCCAATGGGTCTGGAGTAGCAGGCCAATCGGATATGGTATCCAGTCCACATATGCACGGGGACCTTGGATTCGCCGCTGGTACCGTTATTATTGGTGGCGCTATTGAAGGCGCTACCAACCTCTGCACGCATGATTTGAAGGCGCGTCTCGATGCCGCTGGTATCGGCGCAGACTGGAACTTCCATCCCACCGGAACTCACTCGTGGGGTTATTGGCAGGATGATCTGCGCGGTTCCTGGCCAACGTTTGCCCGAGCCTTTGGAATGCAGCCTTAAGAAAAACTAGGAGAATGAAGATCCCCATGAAAACTTTTCGACACGTAGCCGCCGCCGTCACTGCCGGCGCGCTTCTTGTGGGTTCTGCACTGGCAGCTCCCACCGCCCTGGCGGGCAAGAGTGCAGCCGAGCAGGCTGGAGGCACCACCCAGGCCACGGTGACGGTGGGTGAGCGCAATGTCGACCCGGCTCCGATGTGGCGCGAAAAGGTTGCAGAACATCCCGATCGTGTGAAGGAAATGTGGGCATATTCCCCGTCCATGAACCGCCACGTGCCGCTGTTCGTGATCACCCCGAAGGACAATTCCCAGCCTCGCCCCACCATCTACATGCTCAATGGTGGCGACGGCGGTGAAGGTCGCGCTAACTGGGTGATGCAGACCGATATTGTTGATTTCTACATGGATAAGAACGTCAACGTGGTCATTCCCATGGCAGGTAAGTTCTCCTACTACACCGACTGGGAGCAGGACGTTGAGGCACTGGGTGGCAAGCAGACCTGGGAGACCTTCCTAACCAAGGAACTGCCCGGTCCGCTGGAGAAGACCCTCAAGGCTTCCGACAAACGCGCTATCGCTGGCATGTCCATGACCGCCACCACCTCCCTGCTCTACGCTGAGCACCACCCCGGCTTCTACGATGCTGCTGGTTCCTTCTCCGGCTGTGCTCAGACCTCCGAGGGTCTTCCGCTGCATTACATCCGCATGACGCTGGACCGCGCCCCCGCTACCCCCGAGCAGATGTGGGGCCCGCTGGGCACCGAGAAGTGGGCCTACAACGACGCCCTGATCAACGCCGAGAAGCTGCGCGGCACCCCGTTGTACGTATCTAACGCCTCCGGCCTGGCTGGCCAGGCTGACCTGTGGTCCAGCCCCCGCACTGGTGGCAACTCCGCAAATGTTGGCGTGTATGTCGTTGAAGGCGGTGCCATTGAGGCCGCTACCAACGCCTGCACCCACGACCTGAAGGCACGTCTCGACGCCGCCGGCATCGGCGCAGACTGGAACTTCCGCCCCACCGGCACTCACTCCTGGAACTACTGGCAGGAAGACCTGCGTGGCTCCTGGGAGACTTTCGCCCGAGCATTCGGCATGTAAAACCCTACGCGACTAGGAGAGTACGATTCCCATGAAGGCTTTTCGACACATAGCAGCCACGGCTGCCGCTAGCGCACTTATTGTGGGTTCTGCGTTGGCAGCCCCCACCGCACTGGCTGGCACCAAGGCCGCTGAACTAGCAGGAAATACCCCACAGGCCACGGTGACGGTGGGCGCGCGTAACGTCGACCCAGTCCCCATGTGGCGTGAAAAGGTTGCTGAACACCCTGATCGTGTGAAAGAAATGTGGGCGCACTCTCCGTCCATGGATCGCGATGTGCCACTGTTTGTGATCACCGCGAAAGATAATTCCCAGCCTCGTCCCACCATTTATCTTCTTAATGGCGCGGACGGCGGCGAAGGCAAAGCCAACTGGGTGATGCAGACCGATGTTGTTGACTTCTACATGGATAAGAACGTCAACGTGGTCATCCCCATGTCCGGCCAGTTCTCCTACTACACCGACTGGGAGCAAGAAAATGCAAACCTGGGCGGCAAGCAAAAGTGGGAGACCTTCCTAACCAAGGAACTGCCTGGTCCGCTGGAGAAGACCCTCAAGGCTTCCGACAAGCGTGCCATTATGGGCATGTCCATGACCGGTACCACGTCCCTGCTCTACGCCGAGCACCACCCCGGTTTCTATGATGCAGTCGGCTCCTTCTCTGGTTGTGCCCAAACCTCTGAAGGTCTTCCGCTACAGTACGTCCGCATAACGCTGGACCGTGGACAAGCTACCCCTGAGCAGATGTGGGGCCCGCTGGGCACCGAGAAGTGGGCCTACAACGACGCCCTGATCAACGCCGAGAAGCTGCGCGGCACCCCCATGTACATCTCCAATGCCTCCGGCCTGGCAGGCCCAGGGGACCTGTGGTCCAGCCCCCGCACTGGCGGTGATTCCAACGTGGTTGGTGTGTACGTGATTCAGGGCGGCGCCATCGAGGGTGCTACCAACGCCTGCACCCATGATCTGAAGGCACGTCTCGACGCCGCTGGCATCGGCGCAGACTGGAACTTCCGCCCCACCGGCACCCACCAGTGGGAATACTGGAAGCAGGATCTGCGTGATTCCTGGCCAACAATTGCCCGAGCATTCGGCATGGAGTAAACCTCCCTTTTTCACAAGCGCCAGCCCCACAGGCTGGCGCTTTTTCGTGTCAGAAGTGGACTCAGCTCTACCTCAGAATGGAGTCCTGTTACATTGCCTGCCAGGTCACAGTTTGATTGGGTAGAAGCATGGTTTCCACGCAGACGACCGCCCAGCAGGAAGATCCTTCACAATCCGTGCAGTGGCCACGTGGTTTCACCTTTAATTTTCTTCGTCTGCTTAAAACTCGGAACACGTGGAAAGCACTGTGCTGGTCGTATGTGATGGCAATACTCGCCTTGCCGTTGTTGGTGGTGTGCGGTTTTGTGATCACCATACCGCCCACAGCCGCTATGATTGATTGGCTGGCACGACGTGGCGCGCGGTGGATGGGCATGATAGTTATTCAGCGACCGCGTTCTGGGTGGCTTGATTGGCGGCTGATCATCAGCCTCGCGGCTCAGGTGATTTTGTCATCGGTGTGCCTCATCATCACTCTCATGCTGAGCATGATGGCTATCGCTCTAACAGCAGAGTTAGTCATGCTCGGCATCAACGGGAGCCCACATGATTATGGGCTGACATTCGGTGACTGGCACCCACCAATCGCGGTATCCATCGGTTTTGACGTGCTTACCGTATTCAGCAGTTTCGCCGCTTTAGTGTATGCCGGCTGGTTTTTTACTGGTGCATCAATGTATGTCACCACCGCAGCGAACCTGTCCACTCAGGAGCAGGTGGAGGAGATTGAGCGTTCCCGCGAGGTTCTGATTGATGCATTCACCGGGGAGCGTCGGCGCATTGAGCGGGAGTTGCACGATGGTGTGCAGCAGTATTTGACTGCGCTGCAGCTAAATATCGCCACGTTGGAACTCAGTATGGATAGTCCCAGCGAGTCCGCGACGGAATCCATTGAGCAAGCGAAACTGAACGCGCGACGGGCGTTGGAGGCGCTGCGGTCCACAATTCGTGGAATCTACCCCCAAGTGCTGCAAGACATGGGTCTTGTGGCGGCGTTGCGAGAGCTTGTGGCACATAGCGGCATTGAGGGAGAGGTTCTGGTCGCAGCGTCTCCTGGGGCATCCGATCACATTGAGGGTACCCCCGCGTTGTTGATGTACCACTGCGCGGCTGAGGGGATTACTAATGCGGTGCGGCATGGTAAAGCAACACACGTGTGTATTCGAGTGCATTTCGATCACGAGTCAACGGTGCTGGCGGTGGATGATGATGGCATCGGGGTGCAGGAGGGCGTCGAAAAGCAGAGCAGCAGCGGAACGGGGACGGCGGGTTTGCAGGAGCGCGCGGCGGCACTGCGGGGCGCGGTGGTGTTGGAGCCGTCGGCACTGATGAGGGGTGCGTGTTTGCGGATTAAGTTGCCTCGGATTGAGGTTATTAGCGCGGCTGAAAGTTTGTGAAAACATGACGTTTCGCCGTATGTTGCGCATCGTTGCTTGAATCTGAAGCCGAAAAGTTAGCTCACCCACACTGTGGGCGCGTATCAACACCGCGACGCGCACCGTAGCTGATAATGGTAACAGCGAGAAAGGTGAAGGTACTGTGAAAATTCTTCTAGCGGAAGACTCCGCACTGCTGCGTGCCGGCCTGGCGGAACTCCTTCGGGCGGCAGGGGCATGAGGTAGTGGAGGCCGTAGACGCGGATTCACTGGTAGCGGCGTGCCAGGCCACCTCCCCTGACCTGGTGGTATCTGATGTGCGCATGCCGCCAAAAAAATGTCAGACGACGGTCTGGAAGCTGTGTATCGTCTGCGCAAAGCACGCGCCGACGCGAATGACTCGCACTTGCCTGCAGTGATTCTTTCCCAATACGTGGCTAGCGCCTACTTGGATACCCTGCTGGAGCACGGGGGTTTCGGCTACCTCTTGAAAGAGCGCGTTGCCAACGTCGCAGAGTTCACCCGCACCCTGGAGACGGTGGCGCAGGGCGGAACGGTGGTGGACCCTGAGGTGGTGAAAACCCTGATCCAGAACCGCACCAGCGGCATCAGCAACTTAACCAGCCGTGAGCAGGAAATACTCGGGCTGATGGCGGAGGGGCTGAGCAATTCCGAAATCAGTGACCGCCTTGTTGTGAGCTCCGGTGCGGTGAGCAAGCATGTGGCTAACGTGTTCATCAAACTGGGGTTCACACCAGACGACGAAAACCGCCGGGTGCGGGCGGTTCTGGCGTGGCTGCGGCACCAAGCCAACTAAGATACACAAGCGATGACTACCACGAGGGCTGCGCTGCTCCCCCATCCCCGGTGTCCGCGATTCCTATACCGGGGTTGACTTCAACCTGGGTTTTCATGTGCGTCACTACGAGTTGACGCTGGATTACCGGGTCGGACCGAACCGCCTGTCCGGCACAGCGGTACTCACGATAGAAAACTACCAGCAGCTTCGCAGCCTCACCCTTGACCTCTCCCACCACATGCGCGTGGCTAAGGTCAGCGCCCGCGGCGTGGGCGGCATGAGCGTCCAGGTGTCCAAATTCCGGCACACACAGGGAAAAACTGCGGGTGTTTTTCGCACAGAGCATTCCCGAGGACCAGGAGTTTTACCTCACCATCAGATATGTGGGCACCCCCCGACCGATCCGCACCACCTGGGGTGAGCTGGGGTGGGAGGAACTGACCAACGGCGCGCTCGTGGCATCGCAACCCTGCGGTGCTCCTAGCTGGTTCCCCTGCGACGACACCCCCGACGAAAAAGCCCACTTTGACCTGGTCATCAGCGCCGACAACCCCTACACGGTAGTAGCCAACGGCCGCCTGCTTACCCGGCGCGCCTCCGGCTCCCGCACCACCTGGCATTACCGCACCGACCACGCCATGGCCTCCTACCTGGCCACCATCCAGGTGGGCGAGTACCAACGCATCGAATTGGCCCAGAATCCCGTTCCCGTGATCGCCTACATTCCACCCAGCTTACGGCCCTATGTGGATGTTGATTTTGCCGACCAGGCGGCCATGCTCCAGCTCTTCCAGAACCTGTTCGGCCCCTACCCGTTCCGGGACTACACCGTGGTGATCACCGAAGACCCCCTGGAGATTCCCCTGGAGGCACAAGGCTTATCCATTTTTGGCAGGAATCACGTGCCGGGCGATAAGACGTGGGAGCGCTTGGTCGCCCACGAACTCAGCCACCAGTGGTTTGGCAATTCAATGGGGCTTGCCCAGTGGAATGACATTTGGCTCAATGAGGGTTTCGCCTGCTATGCGGAGTGGTTGTGGCGCGAGCACGCGCATGGGGTGCATGCGTCGGTCTCGGCCCGCCACCACTATGGCATTCTGGCCCGCCTGCCGCAGGATTTGCTGCTTTCCGACCCCGGACCGCACCTGATGTTCGACGACCGCGTGTACAAACGCGGCGCCCTCACCGTTCACGCCCTGCGATGTGTGCTTGGCGACGCCGCCTTCTTCCGCACCATCCAACGCTACGTTGCGGCGGGCAGGCATTCGGTGGTGGAACCGATCGACCTGCGCAACCTGTGCGAACAAGCATGCGCGGAGGAAGGCATCGACGTGGCCTGCTTCCACGAGGTGTGGAATTCCTGGCTGTACCGGCGGGAGCTTCCGGCGTTTCCCGTGTCTTAAACATACGCGCTTTGTTTGATCCTCGTTCTCAAGACCACCCATGCCACAGCGGCCCCTAAAGATGCTGCGGCTATTTGAGTGGACGATGCTTCTTGCAGAATGATAGTGAGCGCCCACAATAAAAGACCAGACTCAGGGTCGTACAGCGCGCTTTGGCCGATCATCCATACAGCCAGCGAAACGATAGTCGTATTCATACCACAGAATGCGGTAAGCAGGAAGAACAGCGCAAGATAGACCGCAAGGTTGCGCGCCAACAAGGATTCTTCAGTAGAGATGCCCCAGATGAGCATGGACGGTGAGGTTAGTGCGATCAGCACCACAGCGTCTGCGCACCACCACGGCAACCGCGACGAACACTCAAAATACGATAAAGCGCTGGTTGTATATAGCCCAATGGCGGCCGTAATCATGAGAGCAAGGACCGAATCGATGGTCACTGGTGGGGCAAACGAACTGAATATTGGCGGGAGCGGCAGCGGAACACCACCACTCAGCGCAGAAATGACATACACCACCGCAACCAGTGGGAGAACGAGGGTGAGCCGGTGTCCCTTGACGTAGCAACGAAGCCAGTGCATCACAGCTCGTTCTTTTTCATGTTTACCCACGTCAGAACTTCCTCTGGTGTTGCCGGTCTCGTCTGACGTGCCGCCCACTCTTGCCACGCATCACTGCTGATCGCCGTCGCCCACAGTTCTGATTCCCTAGCTGCAAGCGTTCCAGCAAAATGCCGATATGCTTCAGCAGGATCAGTGCTGTTGCTGAACGGCAATGCCGAACCTGTTTCACCAAGAATCCACAGTGACATGTCAATGGCACCGATCTTGTAGTTAGGGTCCGGAATGATAACAGGATCATTGCTTGGAAGCCACTCAGGCGGCATGGTTGCAAGAATCTGGCTATACGCACTGCGATTGGCTTGAATTTCCGCATCAGTATTTTCGGGCCACGAACACATACCATCCCGACAGATAGCTTCACGTGTGTCACGCGGCTGCGCCGCAGCAAAATTTTCAATCGACTGGGCGACCACTGATGCATACACGATACTTCCGATGCCAATGATACTGACAACCCCGCACAGTACCCGAGGAACACTGATGCTCGGAATGTATGAGTTTCCCCTTCTGAACGCCACAACAGACGCCCCAATTGCGGCAATGCCACTCAAACACAGGACTGACGCAAACACCATTTGGGTACTCAAGGTGGAGGATAACTTACAACAGGCAGACGGAACGCCAAACATGTGCCGCCACCTGTAATCAGTAAGCGACCACGCAAATGATGTAACTGTAAAAGGCAGCACCGCAGCAAGCAACAAACCAACAACGCGGGGAAACACCCAGACAAACACAACACCCATCAACGACCAGACAAACCCCATCAAGGCAGCAAGCAGCACTGTAAGCGGATGCGGGTACACCACCATGCCAAATAACCACATCTGATACGCCCAGAGCACACCGAAAGCCACAGCCGTCCATATCCAACAGGGAATCAGAATCCAAGCGAGTAGCCGAAGCATATTATGTCGCCGACCCAGGTTCTTAGCGACGTCGTGTAAACGTGCCGCATCCCAGGCAGCCGACACACACAGACCACTAATAACAAAGACCATCCCGCTTAAGATAAACGCCCCCACTGATGAGGGTAGCGCATTAGTAAGATATGCATCCAACGAAGCGTAGACAGAAAGCGATGGTCACCCCAGGCAGCCACAGTGATGGCCTACGAATAAACCTGCTCATGTTCATGCTTTCCTGGTCCTCCCATTAGTCCCCTCGCTAGGAAACATCGACCGTGCAAAAGCTTCCACCAAAGGGTCAGAATGTTGTGAAGTACGGAGCACATCTGGTGCATCATCAAAACGAACCACGCCTTCATCAATAATCACCACGCGGACAAAAGGCCCAAGAATATCCGTTGGGTCATGACTAGAAACAATCAGTCCCACACCGGCATCCGCTACAATCTGGTACAGGCTTCTCAACGTTTCTTTGCTCAGTGGGTCTAAGGCTGCGCCTGGCTCATCAAGAAGAACCAAGTCCGCATGAGAGTTAAGCGCCATTGCCAAGGCCAATCGTGATTGCTGACCACCACTCAGATTTTGGCAGGGACGCTGTTCATAGCCCTCAAGTCCAACATGCTTAATCCAAGACGCCGCATCAACTTTTGCTTCACGACGTGGGCGACCATTCAACCATGCAAGGTGGACTACATAATCCATACAACTAAGCCAGGTACTGCAATAAATCTCTGGGGAAGATACAGCACCCGCCCATCTCGATGAACAGCCCCCGAGGCAGGCTTCAACAACCCAGCAATCAGCTTGAGAAGCGTTGTTTTACCTGCCCCATTTCTACCGAGAAGCAACAAAGGCCCCAAAGATAGCGGAAGATTCAATTTATCAAATATTAAATCATTAGCTTTTGGATGCCTATAAACAAGATCCTTAAGGTAGAAATTCATGATACGCTATCTAAAAATCGAGAGTAGTTGCCCCTGAGATACGTTTCCACCTTTGCAAACCCACTTACCTTATAGTAGTGTTTTCCAGCAACAACCGGGAAAGAATTATGAGCAACTGACCAATAACAACCTCGCACATCACGAACCCCAAAGCTAGCATCAGAACTAAAACTATTATCCATCCTAACTTCCATCATCAACGTCCGATGAGCCGCAGCACCAGAATTCGTAGAGCATCTACTTGTATTAGCCCAATTCAGACCACTAGAATCACCCCACCAGTAACCACTCGCGAATCCATCAGGCACACCACTGAAAGACTTATGCAGAGTCCACATCTCCGCTTGCATTGGAGCAAAAACCATAATCATCAGAGACATTGTAAATGTCACCATCAAAATATTCAAACAACTTCTTGCTTGAATATTTTTCCGATCACCTTGACCACAAAACCTTTCTTACATAGATAACAAGCTGAACAAAATTCACGTTTGCTAGCAAACATCTTTACGATTCATTCATTACATAGAAACCTTATCTTAACCTTTTTCACGAAGTCAACCGCCGTTCAAAATTTATAAAATAAAGAAGGTGATTCATCAGCAAATAGTCAATACATTATTTACCTAAAACTAACCTTGAAGCAATGTGTAGGGCCATTCTTGTCAGAATATTTGTTCGCTAGGGTTTCTACCCAGTGTCCTAATGCGGCGATATCACTACCAGTACATTGCAGGCGATCTTCGTGTCTACCATCGGACGCACGCTCACATTTTGAGGGCCCTGCAGTCCCTAAAAGACACGTTTTCCCCTCTTTGTATGGCCTGACATCGATGGTTTTCTAATGATGTCATCATCAGGATTCAGCTGTTTTACTTTGGATAGGAATCTAATCGTGGAGCCTGCTTCTGATAGTCCATTATGTTGTTGGTAGTTCCCGATAAAGGAGCCAAAGGGTTCACCCCTACCACCCATCCATGCGAGGTAGGTTGACCCCCGGTTCCCTACCCCTAGCAACGGAACTAGTCGCTGGCTTCGGTATGGCTGTTTTACCATGCCCCATCATGCCCCTGGGGGTGATGCCACCGAAGGCAGCGACATACTCCACACCGCTCATGTGACCTCAACCTACGCCCTCTACCAATGTGAGGTCTCACCGTAATGTGAATGCATACACAAAGCATGTCTAACACGTCCAGCGACACACAACGCAACAAACTATGCAACATCGCTAGGAGAACTTCTATCTCCTTAGATTTTGCCATAGACATTGATGTGGGAAAATACTTCCACCATGCTTGTGTCGTTGATGCAACAGGACAGCAAATACTGGTCATGCGGCAACTATCGACAATCCACACGGGCAACAGCAAAACCGACATCCAGGATACTTGTGTCACCGCATACGCTGGACTGCGCGTACCAGATGCGCTACACGGCATCAGGTAGGTGGAACAGACATTGCAACAGCTGAAAGTCCTAGTCGACATTGATATCGACCTCACCCGTGCCCAGATTCCCAAACCGATCAGTGATGCGCTGTTTGCCACGATGACCAACCAACACGTCGCTATTACCTGTACCCTCCAACCCACAATGAGAGTGGCTATAGCACAGAGGATGCTCTACTCAAACGAGAGCATCGACGCGCAATCAATACAGAAGATCTCCAGCTTCTTGACGAGATTCCGCAGACACGTATCCTGGCATCAATGCCAAGGATTGGGCTGAAACAGCAGCGCAAATTCTTATGACCGTGGGCCATATGTCCGATTTCCCGATCTCAGGGCATCTGGCGTCCTCTACTGGATTATCAGGCCAGATCAGCCAATCAGGAACTACGATCATGACGACTTCGCTGAACCGGGCTGGCAACAAGAAACTAAAAAACGCCCTGCGGTAATCGTCTTCTGCAGTGATCAGATCCCACGAGCGTTCCCGACAGTTCTACGAACATAAAACGGCATGAGGGCAAGCGACACAACGCCACTGTGGTCACCTTGGCGCACAAACGCATCAAGGTCTTGTTTGCTGTGATGAAAATGGTGAACTCTACCATGATGCCGACACGGATCAGCCGCAGGAGGAGGAGACAGCCTAAGCACACCACCATGAACCACCTGACCTATCAGAGAGAACCCGCCCCTCTGTGTCTCGGTGGTTGTGAACCAAGGATCCCCGCCCTCCTTGGACGATAATTTACAAGCATTACAAAATAAGGACACACTAATGGACACCACACAGGCAAAGACACAGCAGCCCCCTACCGTCGCATCTTCGACCACGCCACAGCCATCCTGACCCAGATCATCACCCAACTCCGCATACGTTGAAGTAGCCACCTTCAACTAGGTCAATCCTGTCCACGAACCTGTATGGTGAATCAATTCTGCTTTGTGCAACGAGTCGAATACTCCAGTCGAGGTACTATCTTAGGAATCACCACGCGAACCCGCCAACGCGACAACAGTACAGTCGTCCAAACGGTCGGTATAGGTTATCCCAGGTTAGGATCGGATTATTTAGCACAACTATACCCGATTTGATCTAGGAGCTATCACCTGACGCCCAGCACCCCGAAATACCCCACCTCACAACATGAGACCATGTGATGGTGCCAGCACACCCCAATGGTAGCAACATAGCGTTTTCTATGATCGAATGCCCACCACACCCGGCGAGCAACAAAATCTTTGGACACTCCCACCTGGAACAGCATCCACCGCACCCACCAACTGTAATATAATTAGAATCCGTTAACCACTCACCATCCCGCAGTATGACATTCAAAAAATATATTAGAGTAGCACACTATGCCCACAATGAAACCAGGAAGCATTACCGTACTTATTTCAGTATATTCCAGATCTGATCCAAATGAACTTGATGAAACATTAAATAGCTTATGGGGACAGACACTGGCAGCCAAATCTGTCCTCATAATAAAAGACAGCCCTACCCCCAATAAACTAAATCAAGTAATCTCATATCATCAATCACACCATCCCGAGCTCACCACAATACAACTAGAGGAAAATCAAGGTCTTGGCCCCGCACTACAACAAGGACTTGCGGAAATTAATACTGAGTTTTTCGCACGCATTGATTCAGACGATATCGCACTACCACATCGACTAGAACATCAAATTATCTTCCTTCAAGACCATCCAGACATTGCTGTGGTTGGCACGGCAGTTATAGAATTCGATGACCACATTTGTCAAAAAACAAAAAATCTAAATCTTGCAACAACAAAGATACGGTCACTGCCAGAAAAACATGATGATATCGTACGGTATTGCAGGATCAACTCACCACTCAACCACCCTTCAATCATGGCCCGCACGGCTATAATTCGACAAGCCGGCGGATATCGCCAACTACATTTCATGGAGGACTATGACCTTTGGGCTCGACTAATTTCTATCGGGGCACGTCTACATAACTTACCCGAGCCACTGACCTATTTCCGAACATCAACTGCCCAAATTCAGCGACGCATTGGAGTGGGAATGCTTAAGCCAGAGTGGCAGATGCAGCGGAATCTTATCTCATACGGAATAATATCCAAGCCTCAGGCCATCTTCAATCTAATCGTGCGCACCTTTTATCGAACCATTCCCAGACCAATTATCAAAAAAAATAAATTCTATTTTATTCAGTAAAAGATAAACCACTTTGAATCAGTTTCAAATAACTGATGGCTGAAAAATTGTTTAGCGTTTCTACCACGATGGAGCCTCCATGAAGACCCTCAGTTTTGCAACTTTTTTCGCAGCCTTATCTGGTTTTGCAGTAGTATTAATTGCGGCGCGAATACTTGGCGCCGAAAACGCTGCTGACTTCATGGCTTATTGGGGCATGTTTTTCGCTTTCGCAGGTTTTATTGACGGCTTGATGCAGGAAACAACCAGGGCAGTCGCAACATCAGCTCAAAAGTCAAAAAAGGTAATGCATGCGGCTTCACCTTGGAAAATAGGGACGCTAATAGCGGTCATTTTAGGCATCATCACGCTAGCAACCTCCCCGTTATGGCTTATCTATTTGCTATCAAGCGACCACAGTCTCGCCATAACAATGCTCGCCATTGGGGTGGTATCATACACATATCAATCAATACTTTCTGGAACCTTATCAGGGCTTGGACTTTGGCATCATTATGCGGGACTTGTTGCTTTAGATTCGGGAATACGCCTCATATTAACGCTATGCGCATGGACCACACAATGGGGATTACCTTTTTTCCTTTTTGTCACAGTCAGCGGAGCATTAAGCTGGGCCATTGTCCTCATTACTTCAAAATCCGCGAAGCGCGCTTTCGTGACATACGCCGACGTTCCTTCAAGGGAATTTATTCGGCGTGCATTTGTAGCTATGCTCGCTTCCGGGGCAACCGCGATTTTGATAACCGGCTTTTCGCCTGCCGTTAAAATTTTAGGAGGATCAACAGCCACCACCACATTAGGCGGGATCATTATGGCCGTAACATTGACCCGCGCGCCCCTTCTGGTTCCCCTGCAACGTTTCCAATCAACTTTAATTGTGTATTTCGTGGAGCACAAGAATGAAATATTTAAGGCAGCCTTAAAACCCATTTTTATAACAATATTAATAGGATTAGTTGGAACCCTTCCCGCTTTCTTTATTGGGCCTTGGTTCTTGGGCGCTTTTTTTGGACCCGACTTCAAGGTCCCCGGTATCATTCTATCTGTTTTGACATTTGCCTCAGCTTTCAGCGGCGCACTCATAATCACCTCTGCCGCTGTTTTGGCCTCTGAACTGCACAGACTCTATGTTGCAGGCTGGGTATCGGCCGCCATTATTGCTTTCAGCAGCTTGCTGTTACCCCTGCCACTTGAAACATGCGTATGTATTGCATTACTTCTCGGCCCCATGTCCGGTTGTGTGATCCAGATTTTCGGGATATATATTTTAAGACTTAACGGACATACAACAGCGGCTGATACCTTTAGCAGTGCTAAAATAAGC
>BNJT01001954.1_pt1 | contig 31513 bp, 38 predicted proteins | sample 8540491 | NCBI WGS metagenome assembly BNJT01 (sample SAMD00202455, study PRJDB9452) | human saliva metagenome | host: Homo sapiens | reverse complement strand
CAACCGAAAAACAAGAGATAGACCGCCAGCACTACACTATTCCGAACCAAAGACTAAAAGATAAGCATTGTGGGAAAAATCTAAACTTTTTGGATTTTTCCTACAATGCCGACTACGGCGGAATCCTTCCCACTCCTTATATCTTTATTTCCGTATACATTGAATTTGTATTTAGTAAATGCTATAATGTCCCTATTCAAATTATAAATGTGTTGAATTAGTTACATGTACATATTTTTTTGTGCCGCATAAATACCCTGTTGAGGTTGTCGTTCTTTGTCCAGATGTGGAAACAATAAAAGGAAGGGAACGATACAGGGAGAAAAACAGGCTATTCCGGCTTTTACGGTTGAAACCTTATACGATACATTTATGCAGACAACACCACGGATCGGCTTTTGGCTGGACAATTCCAACCAAACACCACAGCAGACAGCAGAAACCATTCTGAACGCCAGAAAGTCGGTATGATTGTTACATATAAGGGGAAGAAAAAAATTTCTTTTTAGGTACTTTCTTTCCTAAAAACTAATGTGATATAATAGCATCATTCCAAAAAAGGAGTAAAAAATATGCGGCAAGGTATTCTTAAATAAAACTATAATCAAATAGTGGGAACAAAGGATTATGATAGTCCCTTTTGTGGGGGCTTGGTTTTTTGTACCCAATTTAAGAATACTTTTGCCTTATCAATTTTGACATATCCGAAAAACAGCAATCACAAACAGGTGTATGCTGTATATGTGTATGTCCGCAAATTATAATCCCCAGTGGTAAAAGTATTTTACTGCTGGGGATTTTTATGCCCTTTTGGGGCTGTAAAAGGAGGACAATCACATGAAAATAATCAATATTGGAATTCTCGCCCATGTAGACGCAGGAAAAACAACATTGACGGAAAGCCTGCTGTACACCAGTGGAGCGATTGCGGAACAAGGAAACGTGGATAAAGGAACTACAAGAACAGACACTATGATTTTGGAACGGCAGCGCGGAATTACCATTCAGACAGCGGTTACTTCTTTTTGCTGGAATGATTATAAAATCAATATCGTGGACACTCCCGGTCATATGGATTTTTTAACCGAAGCATACCGCTCTTTATCTGTCCTTGACGGAGCTGTTTTAGTCATTTCGGCAAAAGACGGCGTACAGGCACAAACCCGTATATTATTCCATGCGCTTCAGAAAATGGACATTCCGACAATTATCTTTATAAATAAGATAGACCAAAATGGGATCGACCTGCGGCGTGTTTACCAAAGCATTAAAGATAAACTTACCAGTGATATGATTGTCATGCAGGAGGTTTCCCTGTCGCCAAAGATAACCATGACCGATATTTCTGATTTGGACAAATGGGATATGATTATTTCCGGAAGCGATGAACTATTAGAACGATATGTTGCAGAGGATTCTTTGGATATACAGGAATTACAATATGAAAAGTGCAAAAGAACCAGATGCTGCTCTTTGTTTCCTGTTTATCATGGGAGTGCAAAAGACAATTTAGGAACAGAAAAACTGATTGAAGCGATTACAGAAACTTTCATTACAGAAACAGACGATATTCAGTCTGAATTATGTGGATATGTTTTTAAGGTTGAGTATACAGAGCGGAAAAAACGGCTTTCTTATTTACGCCTGTATCATGGGACGCTCCATTTACGGGATACCCTGCTGCTGTCAAAAAAGGAAAAAATAAAGATTACAGAAATGTGTATTCCGTCAAATGGTGAAATCGTCCCGGTTGACCATGCCTGTCCGGGAGAAATTGTTATTTTAGCTGATGATACTTTGAAACTGAACGACATTCTGGGAAATGAAAAACTCCTGCCTCACAAAACACGGATTGATAATCCCATGCCATTACTTCGGACAACGGTAGAGCCGCAAAAGCCGGAGCAAAGGGAAGCCCTGTTAAATGCCCTCACAGAGATTGCTGATACAGACCCTCTTTTGCATTTTGACATTGATACTGTTACACATGAGATTATATTATCTTTTTTGGGAAAAGTACAGTTAGAAGTTATTTGTTCGCTATTAGAAGAAAAATATCATGTGGGCGTGGCTATGAAAGAGCCTTCGGTTATTTATCTGGAAAGACCGCAAAAAAAAAGCGAGCTACACGATTCATATTGAAGTGCCGCCGAATCCGTTTTGGGCATCTATTGGTTTGACTGTAACACCGCTTCCTGTTGGAAGCGGAACACAATATAAAAGCGAGGTATCTCTCGGCTATTTAAACCAAAGTTTTCAAAATGCCGTCATGGAGGGTGTGCGTTATGGAATGGAGCAGGGCTTATATGGCTGGGGAGTGACAGACTGCCAAATTTGTTTTGATTATGGAGTTTATTACAGCCCGGTCAGCACCCCCGCTGATTTTCGTTTTCTTGCGCCTGTCGTGTTGGAGCAGGCATTGAAAAAAGCAGGGACACAACTGTTGGAACCATACCTTTCCTTTACCCTTTTTTTGCACCGCAGGAAATATCTTTCACGGGCTTATAATGATGCACCAAAGTATTGCGCAATCATTGAATCAACCAGACTTGAAAAAGATGAAGTTATTTTTAAGGGTGAAATCCCTGCCCGTTGTATCGGTGAATATAGGAATGATCTGAATTTTTATACAAATGGAAGAAGTGTCTGCATTACAGAATTAAAAGGGTATCAGGAAACTTCCGGCGAGCCTGTATTTCAGCCACGCCGCCCGAACAGCCGTTTAGACAAGATCCGGCATATGTTTCAGAAGATAATGTAACGTCTTGCGCAATGCAAGCGTTCATTGCTGGCTATTCCGAAATATCATTGATAAAATCAGCATCAGAGAGGAGGAACCATTTTGAACCAGAAACAGACGGATATTACAACAGGAAAGCAAATACGTCATCTGCGAACACAATCGGGAATGACACAGGAAGAACTGGCTGGGGAATTGAATGTTACCCGGCAGGCGCTATCGAATTGGGAGAGAGATGTTAATGAACCCGATTTAAATACGTTGAAAAAAATTTGTTTTCTTTTTGGAGTCCACATGGACGATTTTGCGAAGGAGGTAATAACAAAAATGGAAACATGTGAAAAAAGAGAAACGACAATTTAATAAGTATGATATGGCAATTGGACTTTTTTTATGGTGTCGGGATATTTCTTGGCATTGGTATTTTTCTTTGTTGGCGGTTTTATGACAATGTCGGGTGCAGGGTGGGGAGCATCACTATTTGGCGGTGGCTGTTTTTTTCTCTTGTATTTGGCTTGATATGCCATGCAGTTATTACATTGAGAAGAAATGACAAATGATGACATATCCTGCTTTCTAGACTTTTTCGGTCATATCGCGTAAAAAAGCCGCTGCTTTTGGCTTTCCAATAGCGGCGGCAAAGGGAAATATCCTTTGAATACCTTACAGAAGAAAAGGCTTTTGCAGCATTATAAAAATAAAAGCCTATACCATTTTGGAAAGAAAAGATACATAATAGTCAAGACGGCAACAATCAGAAGTTATGGAGGGTAACAATGGAATATAGTAAGGAAGATTTAATGGAAGCAAAAAGGCAAATTTTGGGAGTGGGAGAGAACATGGGAACAGAGGAAAGTAAAAAAATCTGGGAGAAAAACGCACAATTTTGGGATAATGCAATGGGTGACAAATCTAATGAATTTCACAGAGAGGTAGTGCGTCCCAAAGTAACGGAACTTCTATCTCCTAATCCTGCGGATTACATTTTGGATATTGCGTGTGGCAATGGAAATTATTCTTCGTATCTTGCACAAAGAGGCGCTTCGATTGTCGCTTTTGATTACAGCAAAAAAATGATAGAATTGGCTAAAAGACGGCAATCACAATATGCAAAACAAATTGAATTTTGTGTAGCGGATGCGACCAATAGAGAAAGTATATTAGAATTAAAAAGAAATCGAGCCTTTACGAAAGCAGTTTCTAATATGGCAATTATGGATATTACGGATATTGAACCACTTCTTATGGCTGTTTATGAACTGTTGGAGGAAAGCGGAATTTTTGTCTTTGCAACGCAACACCCTTGTTTTATCACGTTGACTGAAAAATATATGACACCGCACAGTTACTATGGTATAGCGATTGAAGGGCAACCGGAGGAGCAGATTTATTATCATCGTTCCATACAAGATATTTTTAACCTTTGTTTTAGAGCTGGATTTGTCATTGATGGATTTTATGAAGAATGTTTCAAAAACAACAAAGAAATTCCTATGGTAATGATAGTAAGGCTTAAAAAGGTAAAACGTGATAGCTTAAAATAAATTCAAGTTTGCCGGATAAATAGCAAACCTGGCCGAGCCAGTCAACGGTCAAGATGAACGGGCTTCGCCCGCCGTTGACAGCCCCGCCCGGTTTTGCAGTTAGGCAGTCAAGGAGCGACAGCCTAAAGTGCTGCCGCCCCTTACTATCATAAAAAGCAACTACTAACCAGCCACAGCCCTTTTGGGAGGAAAGGGGGATTTTCCATGACCTGTACAGAAGAATATCGGGAACATATCGAGTACACTTTCCATGCCTTTTGCAAAGTCGTTATCCGAAATGCAACGATCAACGCAGCGAGGACACGGAGCAGGAAGCACAAAAGAGAAATATCCCTTGAATACCTCACAGACGAAAAGCACTACCCTTTAGGCACGACAGATGAATATTTCCAAGCCCCGGAGCCGGACGAGGAATACATACTTACCCTTTGCGGCGATACGGTCATTTTCAGCAGCGGCTTACTTGCGGAAGCCCTGTCACGGCTGGACGAACGGGAGCGGGAAATGATTTACCTGTCCTTTTTCAAGCGTATTCCACAGCACGAAATTGGCAGACAGTACGGGCGCAGCCGCAGCACAGCGGGCTACCATATCCGAAAAGTCCTACGGCAGCTCCAAGCGGAAATGGAGGGAATGGCATATGAGAAATAATAGGCTTCTCCCCTATGAAACAATCGTCCAAGCCACCAGCGGGGAGCCGGAAGCGGTGGGAACTGTATTGCAGTATTACCGCCGCCGCATACAATGTGCCGCCCGTGTGAATGGACGGGTAGACCAAGATACAGAGGACTACATCACCCAGACGCTTCTCACAGCTATTTTCAAGTTCCGCTTTGGGAGATAGCCCTACCGCCTACAACTGAATAACCGCCGCTTCGCCGGCAACCAGAAAGCAGTAAATCTATTCAACAGATTTGCTGCTTTTTTTCGTTCCTGTTTGGCATTTTTGAAAATCCCCAGTATGAAAAAACAAAAGGGAAAATTGCCGCCGCAGTTGGCAAAATCCCTTACTTATCCGTGGAGGGTATCAAAGAAAAAAATACTGCCATTGTCCGCCTTTTTCGGCTTGCGTGGTGTTGTAGGGAATAAGGGGAAATTCTAAAAATCTCCGTCCATTTTGCTTTGCGTGGTGTTGTAGGTAGTGAAAGGAAAATTTTCAAGATATGCCGGAATAGCGGGTAGCAAAGCCCTTTTGAAACGTCTTGTTAGCGGAAAGTACGGAAGCCGGGGAACGCCGGAGTTTTTCAGAGCAAGATTCTACCGCAGTACCAAAATTCGCTTATCGCTCATTTTGCCCCTGCGGGAATCTTGTTGGGGAGTGCCTTCCCCAAACCCTGCTTATGCGGCTTACGCCGCTGGAAAATCCCTCAAAATAATTTTTCGGATTTTTCAAAAACAGTTCCGCTTTACACCCTGTTTTTCTCCTATTAGTGAGAGGACACCACGCACAGCCGAAGGAGGTTTTACCATGCGAAAACGATATAACACGCCGCACCGCAGCCGGGTAGTCAAGACACGCATGACCGAGGAAGAATACGCCGAGTTTGCGGAAAGGCTTTCTGCTTACAACATGAGCCAAGCCGAGTTTATCCGGCAAGCCATAACCGGGGCAGCCATACGCCCCATCATAACCGTTTCCCCCCCGTCAATGACGAGTTGCTTGCCGCTGTCGGGAAGCTGACCGCCGAATACGGCAGGATCGGCGGCAACTTAAACCAGATAGCCCGGACGCTGAACGAGTGGCACAGCCCCTACCCGCAGCTTGCCGGGGAGGTACGGGCGGCGGTTTCCGACCTTGCTGCCCTAAAGTTTGAAGTCTTGCAGAAAGTGGGTGACGCTGTTGGCAACATTCAAACATATCAGCTCTAAAAATGCGGACTATGGCGCAGCGGAAGCCTATCTCACATTTGAGCATGACGAGTTTACCATGAAGCCCACCCTTGATGAAAACGGGCGGCTGATACCGAGGGAGGATTACCGCATTTCTTCCCTCAACTGTGGGGGCGAGGATTTCGCTGTTGCCTGTATGCGGGCTAATCTCCGCTATGAGAAAAACCAAAAACGGGAAGATGTGAAAAGCCACCACTATATCATCAGCTTTGACCCACGGGACGGGACAGACAACGGCTTGACCGTAGACCGGGCGCAGGAGCTGGGCGAGCAGTTCTGTAAAGAGCATTTCCCCGGACACCAAGCCTTAGTCTGCACCCACCCGGACGGGCATAACCACAGCGGCAATATCCATGTGCATATCGTCATCAACTCCCTGCGGATTTATGAAGTCCCGCTTCTGCCCTACATGGACAGACCAGCCGACACACGGGAGGGCTGCAAGCACCGCTGCACCAACGCCGCTATGGAATATTTCAAGAGTGAAGTCATGGAGATGTGCCACCGGGAGGGGGGCTTTACCAAATCGACCTCCTAAGCGGCAGCAAGGAACGGATAACCGAACGGGAATACTGGGCGGCAAAGAAAGGACAGCTTGCCCTTGATAAAGAGAACGCTGTCAGAGAAGCCGCAGGACAGCCGACCAAGCCCACCAAGTTTGAAACGGACAAGGCGAAGCTGCGCCGGACGATACGGCAGGCACTTTCCCAAGCTGGCAGCTTTGACGAATTTTCTTCCCTTTTGCTGCGGGAGGGTGTGACCGTCAAGGAGAGCCGGGGGCGGCTTTCCTACCTCACGCCGGACAGGACAAAGCCTATCACAGCCCGGAAGCTGGGGGACGATTTTGACAAGGCTGCTGTCCTTGTCCTGCTTACGCAGAACGCCCACAGAGCCGCCGAACAGAGCAAAGCCATACTCGAATACCCTGCCGCGGTTAAAAAGCTGTCACAAGGGGAAAAAACCACAAAAACCACCCCGGCAGACAACACCTTGCAGCGCATGGTTGACCGGGAAGCCAAGCGAGCCGAGGGCAAGGGCGTGGGCTATGACCGCTGGGCGGCAAAGCACAACCTAAAGCAAATGGCAGCTACCGTTACCGCCTATCAGCAGTACGGCTTTTCTTCCCCGGAGGAACTGGACGAAGCCTGTTCTGCCGCCTATACCGCCATGCGGGAAAGCCTTACAGAGCTGAAGCAGATGGAAAAGACGCTGAACGGGAAAAAGGAGCTGCAACGGCAGGTGCTTGCCTATTCCAAGACCCGCCCTGTCCGGGACGGGCTGAAACAGCAGAAAAACGCCAAAGCAAAGCAGCCTACCGTCAGAAGTACGAAAGCGACTTTATCATAGCAGACGCAGCCGCCCGCTATTTCAGGGAAAACGGCATTTCCAAGCTGCCGAGCTATAAAGCCCTGCAAGCAGAGATTGAAACCCTTATCCAAGAGAAAAACAGCGGCTACAACGATTACCGGGCAAAACGGGAGGAATACCGCCGCTTACAGACTGTCAAGGGCAATATCGACCAGATTTTACACCGGGAGCGCAAGCCTGTGAAAAGGCAGGAACAGGAACGATAAAAACCGCCCCAAAATGTACCCGAACCTATACAGAACAAGGGGGCTGCCCCGTACCCTATCCGCAAATACCAAAGGATTTTTTAACGGGCTTATAGGGCAGAAAAAACCCGAAAATGATACCGAGATGATACAGAATTACCGCCGATACCGCCACACCAGCGGAAACGGCAGAAAGGAGCGCACCCATGCCAAGAATGAGCAAGAAACGGCGGCTGGAATGGTCTTTTTTCCTGCGGCAAGTGAAAGTCGGGAATTCCACCTGCGATCGTATCACATACAATGACCTCTGCCGGGGCTGTACCCATAGCTGCAAGCAGAGCTTCCGGGCGGTTATCATACTCTGCCCCCACTACTACTCCAAACGCCGGAAAAAAAGGAGGACAGGGGACAATGGCAGATAACCGCAAGTATTACTACCTCAAGCTGAAAGAGAACTTTTTTGACAGCGACTCCATTGTGCTGCTGGAAGATATGAAAGACGGGATTTTATACTCCAATATCCTCTTGAAGCTGTACTTAAAATCGCTGAAAAACGGCGGGAAATTGCAGCTTGACGAGCATATCCCCTACACAGCGCAGATGATAGCGACACTGACCCGCCACCAGATAGGGACGGTTGAGAGGGCTTTAGAGATTTTCCGGCAGTTGGGGCTTGTGGAGCAGCTTGACAGCGGGGCTTTCTATATGACCGACATTGAGCTGATGATAGGACAGTCCTCTACCGAAGCCGAGCGGAAACGGGCTGCAAGACTGGAAAACAAGGCACTTTTACCGCCCCGGACAAAAGGCGGACATTTGTCCGACATTCGTCCACCAGAGATAGAGATAGAGTTAGAGAAAGAGATAGAGATAGAAAAAGAGAGAGAGGGAGAAACGGGACACCCCGCCCCCGCCGCTTATGGCAGATACAACAATGTGATACTGACCGATACAGAGCTTTCCGGGCTAAAAACAGAGTTGCCCGACAAGTGGGAGTATTATATTGACCGGCTTTCCTGCCATATCGCTTCCACCGGGAAACAGTACCACAGCCATGCAGCCACCATTTACAAGTGGGCGCAGGAGGACGCTGCCAAAGGCAAGGCTGCCCCTGAAACAGGGCATACCCGATTATTCATGCAAGGAGGGCGAGAGCTTATGAAAAAAACGGAATTGAAGCTATGATTACGGACATTACAGCCACTACCGCCGAAGCGGAGGACTACACAGGCGAGGACGGGCTTTTATACTGCGGTAAGTGCCATACGCCCAAAGAAGCCTATTTTGCAGAGGGAAAGACTTGTTTCGGGCGTGACCGCCACCCGGCAGAGTGCGACTGCCAGCGGGCAGCCCGTGAAAAGCAGCAAGCCGCCGAAAGCCGACAGAAGCACCTTGAAAAAAAGTGGAGGACTTGAAACGCCGGGGCTTTACCGACCCTGCTATGCGGAACTGGACATTTGAGCATGACAACGGCAGAAACCCGCAGACCGAAACCGCCCGCTTTTATGTGGAGAGCTGGGAAACCATGCAGGCTGAAAATATCGGCTACCTGTTTTGGGGCGGCGTGGGGACGGGAAAAAGCTACCTTGCCGCCTGTATCGCCAACGCCCTTATGGAAAAAGAGGTTGCCGTCTGCATGACAAACTTTGCAACGATACTGGGTGACCTTGCCGCCAGCTTTGAGGGCAGGAACGAATATATTTCCCGCCTTTGCAGCTACCCTCTGCTGATACTTGATGATTTCGGTATGGAGCGAGGAACAGAATACGGGCTGGAACAGGTTTACAGCGTGATTGACAGCCGTTACCGAAGCGGCAAGCCGCTGATCGCCACGACCAACCTCACGCTGGAGGAATTGCAGCACCCGCAGGACACGCCCCACGCCCGTATCTATGACAGGCTGACTTCCATGTGCGCCCCCGTCCGCTTCACGGGCAGCAACTTCCGAAAGGAAACCGCACAGGAAAAGCTGGAACGCTTAAAGCAACTGATGAAGCAGCGAAAGGAGAGCCTATGACAGAAACGAAACAGACAAGCACCACCAAAACAGACCGCCGCCCGGACTGTGTGACGGAAATCCGCATGGGCAACTCCGTCCTTACCGTTTCCGGCTTCTTCAAGCAGGGCGCAACCGACACCGCAGCCGACAAGATGATGAAAGTGCTGGAAGCGGAAGCTGCTACACAAAAAAACGGCGATTTGACCGACCATAAAGAAGCAGATTTGACGCTTTTGCCGCTATACAGACAGCCGCCCCATGTGGTACAATCAAGGTACGGAATAGTGGGGCTGGCTGTCGGAAACGGAGGATTTTATGTTAAGACAGACCAACCAACAACCAATTACCGCCCTTTACCCAAGACTATCCCATGAGGACGAGCTGCAAGGCGAAAGCAATTCCATTTCCAATCAGAAGCGTATCCTTGAAACCTATGCAAAGCAGAACGGCTTTTCCAATCTGCGCTGGTACACGGACGACGGTTATTCTGGTGCGAACTTTCAAAGACCCGGTTTTCAAGCCATGCTTGCGGACATTGAAGCCGGAAAAGTCGGGACAGTTATCGTAAAGGATATGTCGAGGTTAGGGCGAAACTACCTGCAAGTGGGAATGTACACGGAAATGATTTTCCCACAGAAAGGTGTCCGCTTCATCGCTATCAATGACGGAGTGGACAGCGCACAGGGCGACAATGACTTTGCCCCGCTGCGGAATATCTTTAACGAATGGCTGGTGAGAGATACGAGCAAGAAAATCAAAGCAGTAAAACGCTCAAAAGGCATGAATGGCAAGCCCATCACAAGCAAGCCTGTGTATGGCTACCTCATGGACGAGGATGAAAATTTCATTATTGACGAGGAAGCTGCACCCGTAGTCAAGCAGATATACAACCTCTGTCTTGCCGGGAATGGTCCGACCAAGATAGCCCGTATGCTCACAGAGCAGCAAATCCCCACGCCGGGAACGCTTGAATACCGCAGGACGGGCAGCACCCGCCGCTACCACCCCGGCTATGAGTGCAAGTGGGCGACCAATACCGTAGTGCATATCCTTGAAAACCGGGAATACACAGGCTGTCTGGTAAATTTCAAGACAGAAAAACTTTCTTACAAAGTCAAGCACAGTGTAGAAAATCCCCCGGAAAGCAAGTGATTTTCGAGAACCACCACGAGCCTATCATAGACACCCAAACATGGGAACGGGTGCAGGAGCTTCGCAAACAGCGCAAACGCCCAAACCGCTATGATGAAGTGGGTTTGTTCTCCGGCATACTGTTCTGTGCGGACTGCGGCAGCGTGATGTATCAGCAGCGATACCAGACGGACAAGCGCAAGCAGGACTGTTATATCTGCGGCAACTACAAGAAACGCACCCATGACTGTACGGCGCACTTTATCCGCACCGACCTCTTGACCGCTGGTGTACTCTCCAATCTGCGGAAAGTGACCAGCTATGCGGCAAAGCATGAAGCCCGGTTTATGAAACTCTTGATTGAGCAGAACGAGGACGGGGGCAAACGCAGGAACGCCGCCAAGAAAAAGGAACTGGAAGCCTCCGAGAAACGCATAGCCGAGTTATCCGCTATCTTCAAGCGGCTGTATGAGGACAGCGTGACCGGGCGCATATCAGACGAGCGTTTCACAGAGCTGTCGGCAGACTATGAAGCAGAGCAACGGGAGCTGAAAGAAAGAGCCGCTGCTATTCAAGCGGAGCTTTCCAAAGCACAGGAAGCCACCGTGAACGCAGAAAAGTTTATGAATGTTGTCCGGCGGCATACCAGCTTTGAAGAACTTACCCCTACTCTGCTGCGGGAGTTTGTAGAGAAAATCGTTGTGCATGAGTGCAGCTATGACGAGAACAAGACCCGCAGACAGGACATTGAGATTTATTATTCTTTTGTTGGCAAGGTGGACTTGCCCGAATAACCGCCCGACCTATCCGACACAATGCGCAAGTGCCGGATAGGAACGGCAAAATTTTTTACACTTCTATTACTTCTTTATCGCACATCAGTAAATGGCGCCGGCTTTTATCATCCGGCTGTTCCTAAAGTGGCAATTATTGGCTCAATCACCTTTCCTTTCTCAGTAGTGGCTTGGACACCTCTATTGCACGGAAAGGTGATTTCTTTGTTAAACGATTTGTCTCCACCCGAATAGCAAGTGTTTTTCGCTTCGCAACGGTTCACTTGCTTTGCAAGCGAACCATGCTCAGCAGGCTAAAGCCAAGAGCTTCAAAAAAAGCTGCCGCAATACTGCGGCAGCTTTTTCTTTTTCAGTGGCATCCACTCCACCTGAACGCGCATTTGTTTTCACGCAATCATTCTTCAATCAGAATGGTCTTCTTCTCCGGCAAATTTGCCTCTGTCTTCTTCGGAATGCTGAGTTTCAGGACACCCTGCTCAAACTTCGCTTTCACATCCTCTTCTTTCACATGTGCGCCCACATAGAAGCTTCTCTGCATGGAACCCGAATAGCGTTCCTGCCGAATCAGCTTTCCATCCTGATCCTTCTTCTCTTCGTCCAGCCCCTTTGCGGCACTGACCGTGAGATAACCGTTGTTCAGCTCCACCGTGAGCTCTTCTTTCTTGAAGCCCGGCAAATCAATGTCCAGCTCATAGCTGTCCTCTTTCTCATGCACATCGGTCTTCATCAACATTCTCGCGCGGCGACCGTACAACTTCCGCTCCGTCCGGTCTGCCCCTTTCAATGCCGGGAAATCAAACCAATCATCAAACAAATTCTCGCCAAACAGACTCGGTACTAACATACTCTTACCTCCTTAATTGTCCTCGACCGTAAGGTCGAAGCTGATTCAGGGGAAAGAGGGTGAACTCTCTTTTGCTTACTCTCTGTTCCTCTTTACAGTGCCCATTATATCTCTGTTGTCAGCACTGTCAATAGTTGAGTGCTAATATTATGTGAACCTTTTGTGAACGTTTTTATACCAGACTTTCAGCCACTGCCACTGCCAGAACGCCGCAGACCAGACTCGACACCACATAGAGCAGGGCTATGGTCTGATTCCCTTTCCGAGCAAAGTCTCTGTCTCCAGCGCAAACGAAGAGAAGGTCGTAAAACCGCCGCAAATCCCCACCTTTAGGAACAGCGTGAAGCGCGGATTGAGACTTGCTCTTGCACTCAGCGCCGCAACCAGACCGATTACAAAGGCGCCGATTACATTGATACAAAAGGTCTTTAGCGGGAACCCGTTCTGCGGATTCAGCGGCAAAAGACCGATTAGATAACGGAGCACTGCGCCGATCGCTCCGCCCATAGCTACAACGATACCATTCAGCAAAACAGACTTCCTTTCATCACAATCAAACAACACACAATGGTCGCCCGTGCGACTGTACCTCTTATACCGTAAAGCAGTGGGGCGGCATCCCACCGGACACCGCCCCAAACATCAAGTCGGAACATTTACAGCTGATACAGCTTTGTATACTTCTCTTCGATGTAGTCAAGGAAGTAATTCACATCAAAGTCCTCGCCCGTGACCAGCTTCATAAGTTCGGGCGCGTCATAGCGGCAACCGTACTTGTGGATGTGCTCCTTTAACCAGCCCATAACCACATCGTACTGATTGTTCTCGAGCAGCTTGTCCACATCCAGTTCCTTCCGCATGGTGTGCACGAACTGCGCCGCAAACGCCGTGCCGAGCGCATAGGTCGGGAAGTAGCCAAAACTGCCGTCGGACCAGTGCACATCCTGCAGAATGCCGACTTTCGCATTCGGCACATCGACACCGAGATACTCCTTGTACTTCGCGTTCCAGGTCTTGTCGAGGCCCTCGGTCGAGATGCTGCCATTAAAGAGCCCCTTCTCGATCTCATAGCGAATCAGGACATGCAAGGGATAGGTGAGCTCATCCGCCTCGGTGCGAATAAAGGAGGGCTTGGAAGCATTGACCGCTTTCAGGAAGTCCGCAAGGCTCACATCGCCGAGCTGCTTCGGGAACTGCGCCTTGAGCTTCGGGTAGTGATAGCGCCAGAAAGCCTCGGTGCGCGCCAGATAGTTCTCGCAGAGACGGGACTGGGACTCGTGCATGCCGGAAGAAATGCCCTCCGAGAGTATCATGCCGTCGTACTTCGGATCCACATCGTGCTCATAGTACGCGTGTCCCACCTCATGCACGGTCGAGAAAATCGCCGAGACCACGCTGTTCGGAACATACTTGGTTGTGGTGCGGCAGTCGTTCTCGCAAGTCCAGGAGGTAAAGGGGTGCTCGGACTCATTCTGATAGCCCCAGGAGGGATCAAAGTGCAGGTAAGTAAGAAGCTCATTCATAAACTTCTTCTGCTCTTCGACCGGGTACTCGAGGTGCAGGAAGTCCTCGCGGATCTGCTTGCCGCCGTCACCTTGCGGATTAACGGGACCAGACGCTCTTTCAGCGCCGCAAAGAAGGCATCGTACTTCTCTTCCGTCATGCCGGGCTCAAAGTCATCCAGCATCTGATTGTAGACCGAGAGCTTGCTGTCGCGGTAGCCGTAGAGCTTCTTCTGACTCTCGATCACCTGCTTTAAATAGGGTTCAAAAATCGAGTAATCCACCTTGGACTTTGCGAGAATCCAGGCATCAAAGGACTCGTTGCAGAGCTTCCGGTATGCCACATACTCTTCCTTCGGAATGCACATGGTGTCCATTACGCCCTTATAGTAGAGCTGCACGGCGCGCTTCGTCTCGGCATCTACCTCCGGGTCGTCCTTTAACTCCTTTAAGAGCGCAATAATCTCCGGGTCGGTCTCAAGGCTAAAGAACTCGCCCGCGAGATACGAGGATCTCTCATCGCGGTAAGCCGCACCTGCGCTCGGCGCGACCGTCTGCTTGTCAATGCCGATGATGTTGATCGCCATTTTGTAGGCAGAGCATTTGAAAATCCAATCGCGGTACTGTTTCAGTTTTTCCTGTGTCGTCATAGATGCTCCTTTCGAGATAAATGTGAATCGTGTCGATGAAAATCCGAACCTTGGGTTCGAACTTGAAGCCTTAGCTTTTCCCCGCCTTTGTGAGTAGCAAACTCTCTAGCATGACGCCGAGTAAGGACTGCGCCGAAACGGTAAAATCAGGCGCCGTGATTCTCTCGTTAAAATAGGCAACGCCGCGGTCATGGTCGAGGAAGCCGTTCCGAACCAGGTACTGTTCCGCCTCATCCAGCGTAAAGGCTGCCTCGCGTAAGTCCGTATCGGAAAGCCGTTTGCGTAATGCACGCTCTTCATGATGCGCTTTAACTTGGTGGACGGGTAGCGCTCTCCCAGTGCAAGCCTAAGGCGGGATACCAATGCCGAGAAGTTCTGCGTCTCCGGCACAGGTGCATGAAACACGGTCTCGGGGAGGATGTGCTCCTCACAGAGGTGCCGCAACAGTCGAAGTGCCTGCATCCGCAAGAGATCCGGCTCTCCCATCTGCGCCTCGATATTCCGAATGAGGGAGATGTCCGCGGGGAGCCAGGGCACTGTATACAACTCGGCTTTCGTGAGCCAGCGGCCGTCCGCGGCTTCCAGTAGCTTCGGCGCTCCGCCCGAAAGCTCACACCAGAAGCAATCCATGGAGAGATGAAACGCCGGGTAATCGTACTCGACGGTCTCGATCAAGTCGCCGAGCACAATATTCACATCGAGTTCTTCTCTGATTTCCCGCCGAAGCGCCTGCTCTGCACTCTCTCCGGACTCCACCTTTCCGCCCGGGAATTCCCACTGTCCCTTGAATTCCCCGTATCCTCTGGCTGTCGCAAATATGCTCTGTTTTTCCCGCAGCGAATCACAGATGACAGCTGCAACTACTTTGACTGTTTTCATAGCTTCAGTCTATCATGTTCTGCGCCAATAGCAAGACAAGGGCAGGCTCATCCGACATCATGCGCTATAATACGAGCGGACGGTAGCCTTGAACGGAGGCTAGGTTTTCTCTCACTGTTCATCCCATTTTTGCAAGTTGGAGTTCCACTTCAACAAGTACTCTCTTCCCTCCACGATACTGTTCACAACAGGAAACAGAAAAGTTCGGAGCAGAACGATTACCGCTTCAAACTCCACATTCACCATGGCCCTCTTCTTATTCAAAAAAGCTCTCCACCTACTCTGATGAATCTTACTCTCCGAAAACGCAGCTGTCAGGGCATACATATCTTCGAAGCCCGTTCCTCTATGCGCAAATGTTTCTCGCATCGATTCGCTCAACTCCATTCCGTCAATGTCATACCTTCCGGCAAGCATATAGATGTCATAAAGTCTTTATACCTACTGTTTGCATCTCCTAAAGAAACGATTGCCTCAAACTTCTCCGCTATCACCGAAGAGATTGAGTAGGCATAAATCTCAGGTTGTTCCATATCAAGCAGTACCGGAAATACCATCTTTACTTTATCCGGGCAAACAATATCACCGAATCCTATATCTACGGAAACGGGTATTCTTGTCCTATCCAGATAAGCAAATACAGACACATTTACACCATGATATTCCTTAAACTCCGTGATGCTCTTAACCTTGAGCGTCTCTAAATCATATCGGATGGCATCATCACATTCTATCGAGAATATCTTTTTAAATACTTCCCCTATATCCGTAATATCGTTTGAAATGTTCTTTGCAAGCAAATCAATATCACTCGTTGCTCTGGTAAACTCACATTCAAACAAAGCATAGAGAAAAACCCCTCCTTTCAATATGAAATTCTCCGCATACTCCGAAACGGAAAGTCTGTATATGCTTCTTTCCAATCCATATGCAATCAGGACTTCCTGGAAATTCTTGTTTCCGGATCTTGCCTTATTGTTTAATCTCGCCTTAATCGATGCAGCATTTGTCATACCAGCACCTCCAGATATTTTCTCAAGATGTTTCCGCTTTTCATCATATCAGCATATTGCAAAAGCTTATTCAGATTCCTATCCTTCTTTTGTAGATAATTAATCAGAATCTCTTTTGTCTCCTCAATCCCAACCCTTTCTCTATAAAACACAATATCCACTACTGTTTTTTCTTCGTTATAAATCCGGAACTCATTACTCCCTTCTTGAACATTTGTGATTCCCAGTTCATGTCTCTCATCCGTATAATAATGAATATTTATCTGAGGCCAATCCGGAACCGTAGAAATTTTTGTTTTTCTCGGTATGGCAACATCTATCGCATCCGGAATAAACGTTGTCAGATTATAATAAACTGCTGCGCTGAGCAAACAGATTACACCTTTGGGCACATAAGCGCCGATGTAGTAGAACTCAGAGTCCTCTCCGCGATAGGCAGTGTTCTCGTAAAAGTTCTTATTCAACTTAATCAGCTTCCCTTCACGAACCAGTTTCCCAACCCGATATTGTGAGAATCCCTTTTCTCTGAGTTCTTGTACAGAAACGATCTTCTGTCCCTCAGGGATTCTTTCTGCCAATTCCATCTTCTCGCCCTCCCCTTTCATTTATTTTCGGCACTTTTACAATTTGCCGTATTACAACTAAATCTTGCGTGAGAACCCGCCTTTTGTCAAGGAAAATCACGAAAAAAGAGCTCTGCAAGCCGTAACCCACAGCTTGCAGAGCTCTTCTTCACATATAGCCCCCTGTTAGGAACTTCTCACAGCAACTTTTCCGTCCACTCCTCTTCTTTGAACCCCGTCAGCGCGAAGTTCTCTCCCACCAGCAGCGGCCGCTTCACCAGCATGCCGTCGGTTGCGAGCAGCGCAAACTGTTCGTCCTCGCTCATCTCTTTCAGCTTCTTGGAAAGACCCATTTCCCGGTAAGGAATGCCGCTGGTATTCCAGAAGCGCTTCAACGGCAGACCGCTCATGGCATGGTACTTGCGAAGCTCCTCTTCGCTCGGGTGATTTTCTTTGATGTCAATCAACTCATACTTAATGCCCTTATCATCCAACCATTTGAGTGCCTTCTTACAGGTGCTGCAGCGGCTGTAGCAATATACCTTCAACATTCTTATCTCCTCCGACTTAACCATTGTTTTTCCTCGCTGTCGCTGTTCCGATCATACTTCTGCCTCTCCCGCCATTTTCATGTATCGCTCCAGTTGAGCAAGCATTTTGTCCAAGCTAAAGTAGCCCGCTTCTCTTGCGACTTCCATACCATCAATCACGGCTATGACTGTCGGAACCGATAAAATCCCTTTCTGAGCCGCCTCCTCCTGATGATCTTCAATCGGGAGATAGCTATAATTCACCGTAGGATGCGCCCGCTGCCATTCCTCGAGCTTGCGTCTGATTGCCACGCAAGGCGCACAGGTCTCCGAGCCGTATTGTTTTACTTCGATTCTCATACTTTCACCATCCTCTCCCATACTTTCACCATCCTCATACATCATCCTGAAGGAAAAACCGCCAATCCTCGGTAATGCCCATATAATGGCGTAAATTCAAATCGAAAAGAACCAGCGGCTCGTCCTTCAGGCATAATGTAAATTACCACAATCAACATAATACCGAGGGCGGACGAACCAATGGTTCAACTCAATATTACATTGGCCTCATACTAGATGCCCTTACCATCTAGCCATTTGAAGGCCTTCTTACAGGTGCTGCAGCGGCTGTAGCAATATACTTTCAACATTCTTATCTCCTCCGACTCAATTACTGTTTCCCTTGTTTCCGCAACAAATCTTCAAGGGATTGATTCACCCAATTCTCCCCGTTGTAGTTCTCAATCTGATTCACAATCCTCGTTAAGAACCGATCCAACAGCTTGTTTTCTTCTCTTCCCTCCGCAAACCAGACATTGGCCTGACCGAAACCGTAGGAAGCTCCCGTCTGCCTTCTCGGAACCTTCCACATAACAGGCCTTCTCTCTTGAACCGGGAGCAGCACGCAATTTTCCTTCGGGACAAGCGCATTATAAAGACAGATGTCATTGCCATCATCTTCATTTACGACTTCGTGATAATAACGATACACCGTGGCTCCACGATACCAGCCGACAATCGAGGTGAAATTATGAGAGGGGTGTGCGGCACAGTAAATGACCAGCACATCTTCGACCGAATCTACCGTTCGAAGTGCTTCGCAACCTTCAAGCCTCTCAATATGCAGCGCCTGGTCCGCTCCGCTTCGGCTCTTCTTGGTCACGACAAAACCTGCGCAAACATCCTCTTCTTCTCCATCTTCGTGGATCAGTAAAAAAGGATCAAAATTACGTAACTCCGATCCATCTTGGTTTTCATCCACGAAGCTTCCGCCCCCAATAGGCTCGTCTACTCCCTTCCAGGATCCCCTGTAATATCGCATCCAGGCAATATTACAGAACAGTATTCTCATCCGTCCCCTCCTTTGCAATCTCCGTTCGATGATAGCCGTTTGACCTTACAATGCCCTGTACCGTCCCTGTCCGGCCCGCTGTCACAGAATCCTTGAATTCAGCGCAGTTTACAGAGACTTTCCGAAAAATCCCGAGCTGACTCAATCCGCTTATATTCGCCACATGGCAGTGCCTTTAATAACTCCGCCTCTCTTTGTAAAACCTGCTTCGCCTCCATGATCTCCGTCAGCTCCCTTCGTTGCCGCTCCGAAATACAGACCCTTCCCTCCTCTTGCACGAGCGAACAACACTGACGAATGGCAACTCCGATGTGAGATAAGGTCAATTGATCCCGTTTCTTCTTTAACACCTCAACAAAGATATCCCAGACGAAGGACTCTCTGTAAATCCAAAAAAAGATGCTATCCCCTGCAGCACCTTGGGATGCATCTGTGTTTTACGCAGCCCTTGGACATACGCTTTGCTCTGTTCTTCAAATTTGCGGACTTTGTCTTCCGTGATAAGACTGGACTCCGCCCGATACAAATGACTCAAGTGGATGTAGCGAGCACAAAAGTTTTGCAAGGTGTAGAGATGTGTCCACAGAATTTCCGGCTCTGTTTCTTCAGCGATTGACGAAAAAAACGCCTCCTGATTTATGAGAAACCACTCCTTAATAGGCTTGGTATCCTTCGTGCCGAGCTCCTTACAGGCCGCTCTCATGAAAACAGTCGCTACTCGTTTTCGCTCCTTACAATCAAGAGTCTGTAGCTGACTTAAAGCCTCGTCCAGGAAATCTTTTGTATACTTCATGAGCTCATTATAACTCCGTCGCCCGCAGATAGCACTCTGATGTGCCCCCGGTACTTTCTTTCTCGGATTTTCCCGGGCACTCAAGAAAACGGAATGAATCGATACTTTCCTTTCCCCTGACCGCTAACCGCTTCCACCATGCCGCTCTTTCGCAGTTTCATCAGAAGTTCGGACGCTCCGGAAGTTTTTAAACCAAGCACCTTCATGGCTTCCGTCCGTCCGAAAATCTCTCCCTCCGGAAATGCTTCTCGTAGTTTCCGTATGTTTCCGGCCGTTTTTGGCAAGAACTCGGCCATAATGTCCGGTTTTGCTGCTCCAATGTCCGGTTTTTCCGTTTCAATATCCGGTTTTATTGCCTCATCGGGCGTCCAAGCGATATGCAAGGTCCGGTTCCGAAGCGGGTGATGCTCATCCAACAAAAGGTTTCGAAGAAAGAGTTCCAGAAACGCTGTCGTCTCATAAATTCCTTTTTTTAGGTCATTATAATTTGCCCGGACAAGCGCATTGCGAAAATACCACGCATTCTCGGCAAAAACGTCGTTCGTAGTCTCAAATCCTAAGCTCCTCAGATATTTGATAAAGAATACCGCCGTCACCCGGGTATTTCCCTCTCCGAATATATGAATTTGCCAGAGTCTCGAAAGGAATACCGCGAGATGGTGAATCATCTCATCCATCGACAGCCCCTTGTACGAAAAGTTTCTTTCTTCGGAAAAATCATAGTCCAAGGTTGCTCTCAGTTCCGTTGCGCTGCCGTAAAGAACGCTTGCTCCGTCAAGAACCCACTCCGGTTTGGTAATGTTATAGTCCCTGAGGCGTCCCGCATGCGAATAAATCCCCGCAAATAGTTTGCGATGGATTGAAATGTATTCCTGCGGTGTAAAACCAAACGCCTTTTCCGAAAGAAGTTCCGCAATTCTGACAGAAACCTTATCCGCTTCCTCCGTGCGATCTTCGAAAGTACGAGGAGGATGCTCTTCATAGTAGCTCTGTAACAGGTCGTTGGCCTCTTGAAAGGATATCTCTCCTTCAATATTTCGGACAGCCGTATGCAACAAATAGTCGGAGGTTTTGAGTCCGTCTACTGCCTGAAGACCAATTCCGGTCCGCCATGCATAGCTCTTTTCACGTTTGTCCGGCTCGGAATCTCGCATATATTCTTGAAACGGATCCTGGTTCACAGTCCTTCACTCCCCCTCTCGCGAAAAGCTCAATCAGGCACTACTCCTCAATTCGATAAATCCGATCCCCGCAATTCCAGAGATACAGGATAGCGGATACCGGTGCTTTTTCCGCTTCCCAGAGCCACCCGCTATAGGTTGTCGTATTGCCAAAATAGCCCTCGGTCACGATTTCAAATTCCGCATTCCCATATACATCTATAAACTCCCGCAGAGAAACAGATTTTCCGGTAAAGCGCCCCTCTCCCAACGTTTTATTGAATACCAGCGCGCGGCACAAGTCCAAGTCACACCCCTCAAAGCGAAATTCGCCCGGGCATTCCACTTCCTCACCTTCGACACATCGAAATATACGGTCGAGCTTAAACGTCAGGGTTTTATTATGGAATCGAATGCCGTTCACACGGCTGTTCTGAAGGCTGAAATCGGTATTCCAAGCTCTATCTTGTATAAAGTCCATTCTCTTCCTCTGTTATCGACCTCTGTGCTTCTCTTTTCGACACCGATAATAAAATATCCCCAGTAAGATCAGATTCAAAATCGTCAGTACGATACTTGCTTCCATTTTGTACGTTCCGCCCGACAGCAGCTTATTTGCGGAAACCGTCATATTCAAGACACTCGGATAGTCATCTGCCAGGCTAACACCTCCGAGTATTAATGCCCCGATGATATTCCATATCGCATGCGCCATGATAGGTGCAAGTATCGTTTTCTCCGACTCATATATCGCTGTCGCAAAAAGACTCATTGTAACAACATTGATGACCGGAATGATGCCCGCTTCGAATGCGCCGCCGTGTAGCAAGGTAAAAATTGCCGTTGTCACGATTACGGCCGCAGGAATATTGTATTGCTTTTTCAAAAGCTGATAGATGTACCCTCTTACAAGGAGTTCCTGCATGATGACATTTAGAAAAGCTGAGAGTATCCAAAGCCATAAGAGCGAGACTTCATTTTTGCCTGTGATTTCCAGCTGCTTCGAAATAAGCAGAATTGACGAAGCCGCTCCGATCCAAAGAGCACCTGTGACAATTCCTGTCAATGTCCCTTTTCCGATATTTTCTTTTATCGGTATGCTCACGCTTTTCTTCTCGATCAGGTAAAAGACCACAGTAAACAGTAGCAAAGCCACCAACGGAATCATCTCCGCAAAGAATCTCCATATCGCGGGTTGACTGCTCGGAATGTCAATACGCCCGAGCAGCACAATCCATCCGATAAAGAAAACAGCTATTTTCAAAATAGTACTCGATAATTTCTTCAAGCGGATTCTCCTTATGATACTTTGTGTAATGATCCGTCCAGCTCGGCAATGCAACGCTCACTTTTTGATAGACTTTTCCCTAGAATCGCTTACCGAAAAGTGCTCTGCCTTCCCGATGTGTTCGTTATCCGATTCTCCGCATTTCGCTTCTTTGATTCGGCTAAGCAGACCTTCGGATTACAACGGTTCTAAACTTGCGCATGAGACAGCAAGCAAAGTATCCCGTTTGCCAAAATCAATAGGTGCAGCACAATATGATAGAAATCCGGGATTAGGCGCTTTTCACTCACGGGAATGAGCCTTAACGTTCCTCTAAAGCACTCATTGTAGCCTTTCAACTTTTGTTCGGAAGCACCGAATATGGTGTAGTACCAATGGCAGAAAAACTGGATTACAAACCACAACACTAAGATAGCGAACAAAATCCATTTGCCGGTCGGCTGAAAAAAGTAATAACTGATCAGTCCTATGCTGTACAGACAGAGCATGACAAACTCTGCGCTCCGAAATCCCATTCCTTCGACAAGAATTCGTTTCCCGAAGCGCCATGTGATTGTACATCCCAGAAACCATATCCAAAGCAACAATTGCACGAATATCATTACTGTCACATTCATTGATCTATCTCCACAGAGGAATTTTTTCAGCCAAATAACACATTACCGTTTCGGAAATCAGTGCCTGACCCTTTCGAGCAGCGCCACCGTCTCCACATGCCGTGAGACACCACTATGAATATCAGCAGTAAAGCTAAACATATCTACACTGTGCCTCCGACCGAACATATCTACTCTTGTTCCTCGTTTATGTTCCAAGCCCATCAGAAGTTAGACTTGATGTAATTCTTTAGTACGGTGATTCTGTTTTCTGTATCGATACCGTCTTCGTTCTGGGCTATGCTTATCGTATCCACTACTGACTTATCTGCATTCTTCCTTCTTAGGTAGGAGTTGTTTGTGCAGATAATATGCTCGTCCCCGAAGATCAGCCTCTGGCCCATATCATCCCTTGATAGATGGGAATCAGATGCCACCTTCAGGAACGGGATATATGTGTTCTGCGACATCTGCGTTTTGGTCTGCATAACAGAGAACATATAAGGAGTTGTATCCGCTGAGTAGTTATGCATCTTACCGTAATAACCCGGACGGTACTCACGGTATTTTATGTAGTAATATCTGAACGGATATAAGCTGTTGCTTTCGCATTCTTCCATATAATCATCCGCTATCTTTTTCAGAATTTCATTAGTAAATGTTTCGTTTGTTGAGAGCAATGATACAAGAACAGCTTTTGTGTTATCAAAGCCGGTATTCGCACTTTTATGGAACAGGGCATTCCATGCAGCCTGCATGGTTGAGCCATACTGGTGACGCCACTTGTTTCTCTCCATTTGCCCGTAATCACCGATTGCCATCATCGCACAATCTATCTTATCCATGCTGCACTTGAACAGTGAATCAAATCTCTTCGTATAAGCAAGATTATCAAGACCCACAACGCTGATCTGACCATTGAGCAGATAGTGGTCTTCCAGTTCAAACAAGGTCTCAGCCATTTCCGGATTTGATTCCAGGAACTTCATCTTTTCTTTTTCTTCGGCCAGCTGATTCACGTTGAAGTTGTTATCAATAGAATCATCAACCGCGCCTGTAAGTATGATTGCATCTGTCTGAGACAATATAGCGGGCATTCTGTTGCGTTCAGTTCTGTCACTGATCTCGTCTTCCGAATTCTGAATCAGGTTATTTACAATACGGATTCTTCTCCTGAATTCATCCTCCGTCACCTTATCTGTATTCTGCAGATATATGGTAATCGCATAAAGTAGAACTATTCTGTTTAACGGAAACTGCCTGATTCGACCGGTCTTGTCAGAATATGCATGCAGGCAATCTTCAAAAATATTCAGACTAAATCTGGAATCCACCAAAATCTTTCCAGCCTCATGCTTTTTAGCCATGAAGGACTTAAGGAAATCCGTAGGTGTAGAATATCCCGGGATATTGCACCAGCAGTCCAGAAACTTCTCCATCGTTTCAATATTCTTAACTGCATCCGCAGACTTTGACGAGAAATACTGCTGAAGCAAATCAAACTCATCATTGCTTCTGCCTAGAGGCGACTTGTCTTGTCTGTAGCAGATAACATCACAGATAAATTTAAAGTAACGCAGGAACTCATCGTCAATAATATTATCATCAGCAGAACCGCTGCCGCTGTTGCGGTATTCCCACAGAAGATCTGTCCAGACAAGGTCAATCTTTCCGATAATACGATCTGCAAGACCCTCATCCATGCTTCGGATTTCCCTCTCAAGCTCAGCCTTAAAGTGTTCAAACAACGTCAGCGGCTTGCCACGGGAATTCATCTTAATGTACAGTTCATCCGTTAGTCCCATATCCTTGATTGGCAGGAAATAGAACGAGATGCAGTTTCCCTTCAATTTTTCCCAAAGCTCCGGAACATCCTTGAACTTAGCATCAATTGCATCAAGCATGACAAGCATGGAGCTGATTGTGGGATCCTTCCCCCAGTCAAGCGGGAACCATGCCTGGTTTATTATTTCCTTTGAAACTGCTGCCTTAAACACAGGGGTAAAATCAACAAGGTCAATGCAGAAATAACGGGCACTGTATCTTGTTTCATAACTAAACCTTTTCAGGAATTCATATTCTGCTGCCGGGATATTTCCTTTCTTGGCCGCATACCAGTGAAGCAGAAAAAGTGTGGTCAGACGCTGCTGTCCGTCCAGCGGCGTCATATTTCCTTCACTGTCAATGTCTCCGTATACGAAATCGAGGGTGATTGGCTTTCCTGTTACGGCATTATACAGAGATTCAAGGAATCGTCCCCTCACACGTGTTACGTCCGGACCCTTTCTGCCTTGTGCATAATCTCTTTGTATGATCGGAATGACTATCTTTTTAAGCTGAACAGCCTCCTGGTCTTCTCCGAAAACTGCATCAAAAATATCCATGAAGGAGTGAAGTGTCGTAGCCATATTAGTCTTCCTCCTTTTCCAGAACAATTGGCTCCTCGAGATAATTTACTAAAACAGTATTAATTGCATCTATATATGCCACTCTGTCTGCGTGTCCCCAGAAATGAAGCTGATTGTCTTCAGACGGCGTGTAATATTTAAAGAATACCATTCTTGTGCAGAACGGAATATACTGGCCTGCCTTATCCATCTTGATGATCTCGTTTCTTTTAACATCAAAAGTCGAATTATTCAATGCTGCATTATCTGAAGAACTCAGCAATGCCATATTTGCGATTGAATGGAGGTACTCGGTATTTCCTTTTACAGAGAGCAGCTCTACTACCTTTTGCTGGATAGCTTCAAATTCCGCACCTTCCAGCTTGTCCTTATCAATGGCACTGTTCATAAGGCTGATGAGTTCATCGGAGTCACTACTCACAGATTTTACGGACGGAATGTGCAAATTGAGCCATTCCTTCCACATTTCCTGAGTACGAAGACCTTCTGATTGCTGCGCATGTATGTGTTCAAGGCTCCATGTCACCTTTCCGCCTTTACCGAATTTATACTTGTCAAACGGAAACCATTGAGAGTGTTCTCCGTTTCTGCGGACAGACTCAACATTAAACAATAAGAGGAGGGTGGTGATTTTCTTCTGGTCCAGAGCCTTTTCATAGCTCAGGTCTGCATAGTTTCCTTTTATTTTTATGCTGGTTTCGATGTACCCGTCGAGAGATTCCCGGAAGTCATCTTTTGTCTTATCCTTCGAGATTTCAAATACCTTCTGGAAAGTCAGCGTACCAGAAGCGATAAGATATCCGATTTTGTGGTATAGCTCATGATTTCCATGCCAGTCCTTCAAAAACAAGGAATGTCTGCTGAATACTGCGCCAGATACTGTCAAGGCTCTCTGTTCTATGCATCTCATCAAACCTGAAAAATGTATAGTACTTCTCCCTGTTATCAGCCGTTTTCCCGGAAATTAAATCAAGGACAAGGTCAATTCTTGTCTGATAATCTGCATTCGTTTTATTGGTAAGGAAATACCACAAGGAATTATTATGCAGCTCTTTCTCCATGTTATCCCACTGCAGTGATATTTCTTCCTGTTTTTCCCGATCAACGTTCTCGTCAGTATCCTTGCTGAGGAACATCGCCTTTACAAGCTCTGCATTGGTAAGCGGAATCTTTCCTATATTGAGACGGGTAAATAAGCCTATGGCATCTTCCGATTCACCCACTTCGTACCAGATAATCTTAACGATTTCATCAAAATATTTGTTTACATTTGTGAGAGTTGATTTCCGATCCCTTGCAGCAAACCACGCCTTGATGCTTTCATAAGCAGCACAAAGAAACCAGAAATCAATGTTTTCATCCTTCCTGGATGAGTCAATGAATTTCAGGAATTCTGCGGACTTTTTCCTCGTTTCATAGAAAAGTGTAAATCTCGGCTCATCAATGAAACCGGAACTTTCTTCATTCATGAACCGGTAGATAAGATAGATGGTTGTCAGTCTCTGCTGGCCGTCAATCAGTTCATACTTATCGCCGTTTTTTCTTACCACTACAGGCTGAAGACAGTAATTCCTTTTTCCTTCGGTGGAATATATATCGTCGAGAAGGCGCACCACTTCTGTTTCTCCCCAACGGTAGCCTCTCTGATATGAGGGAACATAAAAATCACCGGTTATGTCTCCAACCAGCTTTGTTTCAAGTTTAATTTCATTGTTCATATGAAAGCATATCCCTTCTGATCATCCGGATCTATTTTTTCGTATAGGTAAGTTCGATATCGTATCCAAGCTTTTCCATCATCTGCAAAAAGGTCTTATTCACAATCTTCTCCGGATTCTTGATAAGCCTGTTTACATACGAAGGAGAGGTTCCCACCTTTTCCGAAAGTCCGCCTGGGTGGTCTATCCCTCTACGCACTTTACCTTTACAGCAATTTCAATATTGTTTTTCAGCATACTCTTACCGCCAATTGTGTTGTTCAATTCAATTTCACTAACAGTAACATTTATTGTACCGCATTTTCTTGCCTTTGTTCATCCTTTTTCATTAAAAAAGCAGTCGGATTTAACCGACTGCAAATATGAAATGAGTGTGTGAAGAAATCTCTGTAAATAGGATTTCCTGTGATAGGAGTTATGTCTGAGGGCTTACAAAAAACAGCGTTATCGACCTTCAGACGGCTGCTTATTTTATAACGAATACAGGTTGACATGTCTACAGCGGACGGAGAAATCCGCCCGTTTCGGCTGTTTATCGTGTCATTCGGGGATCCGGTCTTCGTACGTGATCGACAGCTCGCCGTAAACCTGCCCCCAGTTCCGGATTGTCATGCTCCATTTTTTCGTAGCTTCAAAGGTGGCCAGATACAGAGCCTTCAGAAGAACCTGGGCACTGGGGAAAACGCTTCTCTGACGATTTAGCTTGCGGTATGTGGCGTTCAGACTCTCGATCGCGTTCCCAGCGTTTCATGGCGTTCGGATATTTCTCCGACCACTTCTCTATGATTCGGTCCCGGTTGGCGCACCCCTGTTCCTCGTTGGGAGCATTATAGATCGTTTTAAGGTCATTGGCGAAGGCCTTGCGGTCTTTATCTGACACGTATTTTAACGTGTTCCGGACCTGGTGGACGATGCGGCGCTGATATTCTGTCTTCGGGAAAGCCGTCTGGATCGCCTCGCGGATCCCAGTCAGCCCGTCAGCGCAGATAATCAGGATATCCTTAACTCCACGGTTCTTAAGGCCGTTGAGGACGGCCAGCCAGTACTTAGCACTCTCGTTATCGCCGACCTCGATCGTCAGGACATCTTTCTTTCCTTCGCAGCTGATCCCGAGGATGACGTAAGCCGCCATCTTCCGAATGATCCCATTATCCCGAACGGAGTAGTGGATTGCATCGATGTAGAGGACGGGGTGCAGGATCTTATCCGCCACGTCCGATATGAATCCCTCAGAGGCCCCAAAACCATAGATATCCATGAGCGTGTCAGAGATCTGGCGGGTGGTCATCCCCTTGGCATACATAGAGATGATCTTCTGATCGATATCAGAAATGTCTTTCTGCCGCTTCTTTAAGACTTTAGGCTCAAACGTGGACTTGCGGTCCTGCGGGACGTCGATTCGCATAGAACCGTAGCTGGAGTTGACAGTCTTTTCCTTGTAGCCGTTACGATAGTCATCCATCTCGACTTCCATCATCTCCTCGATGGTGCCACCGAGCAGGTCTTTGAGAGCATCATGGATATCCTCGGCAGTCTCAATGTCGTATTCCTGTAGGAGTTGCTGGATGATCTGGCGTTTGCCTTCGGTCATCACGACTTTGTGGACAGGTTTCTTTTCTCTTTTTGCCATAGTAAAGAACTCCTGTGATTAGTGTATATCACAGGAGCCCCTGAAGGTATTTCTAATTCCGTTTTTACAGAAAAACTTTCATACTCTCCGATAGACACTCTGAGCATCTGTATACAGGGCCACCGTGAAATTTTCAATACAGAAGACTACAAACTCGAGCTCGTTCTTCGATACTATCACCTGTGACAGGGTATTCCTCCCTCACTTCTACAGCCCTTCTCCGGCGGCGCCACCGTCTCCGCACTGAATGTATGTTCCTATAACCCTCTATAACAGCTACTGATTCTAATATAATAATGCCAAAACAATGGCAAAGAGAAATCTCAGCCGGAGAGGATGGATTAAGAACCACCTCTTGAAAAGCGGCTGCAAGTCCATCGTCTGGCGATACATCAGCAGATTGGAGCCAACCGGACAAGAACGCCACGCCCGAACGGTAAATGAACTGGTTCTGCAGGATGTTGTGGTCGCCGCCATCAATCAGATACTTGGAGACAAAAGTAGCTATCAGGCTCAGCTCCAGCTAAAAGTCATCCAGGCATCGCAAGCCACCTCTCTGGACAACATCGATTCCAAACTGATGACTCTGCAGCAGGAGCTTTTGCAAAAGGCAAACAGCAAAGAGGCCTATGATGAAATTGCTGATGAGATTTTCCGGCTCCGGGAACTCCGCCAGCAGACCACCGTCGATACTGCCGCAAGAGACGAGCAGATAAAGCGAATCAATGATCTTCAGGATTTCATTGCCCAGAAGACTGCACATCTGACAGGATTCGATGAAGCACTGGTGCGACGCTGGGTCAAGCAGATAACCGTCTGGGATGACCATTTCACCGTGGAACTGAAATCCGGAGTGAGTATTGATATTCAAGCATAACTCCATAGACGCAAGAAACCCTCTCAGCCATGATTGACCATCACGGCTGAGAGAGTTGTTTATTATTTACTCCAAGGCAAAAATTGTGAAATAAAATCTGGAATCTGGTTAGCATTGAGTATCCATGAAATAACTATAATCATAGCAATAACTAAACACGCAATGTTCAATGCCTTAATATTAAAGAGTTTTTGTATTCTTCTCATTAATTGTAAAAAATGAATTTAACCAAAAATATATATTAAATTGATAAGCACAAATGCCAAGAAATCAACCACTAGCAGTAATCTAAATACGCTTACAGCAGAAATATTCTGCAAAACAGATGTTGAAAATGTTATCCCACCAACAAATGCCAATACAATTGAAGCAAAAATACCAAGTATAGAGATGTATTCTTTTTCAACACTTTTTATCTGCTTTTGCAGGTTTTCTTTTGCATCTTCAATACTATTTGCAAAAATATTATAAACATTTTCAATCTGATGTAGCGCCAGTTGAAAATGATCGTAAATCTTTGCAATTATTTTCTTGCAATCATCATTTACCCCATTGTTATCATCAAGTGAATACAACAATAATTTTTCTACATTTGTAGCAAAAATTCCTCGCTCCGACATTTCCAATGAGTAAATATAGTTACTTATCTCTGAATAAAGGATTCTGTCCAACTTATTTTCTGATGAAATATATGATGCAATATTCTCAACTGTTTTCTGTGGATCATACTTCTGTGTATTCAGAGACAACGCCTTACAGATCCCTTTGATTTTTCTTTTGGTATAAGTATATTTTTTTGACTGCTCCAACGACATTGTTCGATTGTCTGTAGTTCGGAGCAACACATCCACATTGTCATCAGCCATTAAAATACTCCCTTATCGCACTGATTGTTATCTCGTTATTTTGATACGGAACATAAGCGTCAATCCATGGCGACTGTCTATGTGTCAACGATACAAGATCTGTCGCTGAGTAATCTGCAAATTTATCTACGACTTTATCAATAAGGGCTTTATCCACATCTGTAATAGCCGTATCCTCAAATCCGACTCTCTTAGAGTTCCATATATCATCTTCGTCGAACATGATATATGATTCTATCGTAGGTATATCTCCGCTTCCATACTGCTTATACTCATGGTATGCTTCTGGCACAACAGGCCCAAAATCCCATGCTTCAATTTTCTCATCAAAACAAGGAGTGTGATCTTTCTTTTTTGTCAGAAAATAAGCCTGAATAAAATAAAGTACTTTCTGAAGTTTTAAATTTGAGATGCCATAATCATGCTCATTGCTGTAATTAATTACATGACGACATACGTCTAAAACTCTATAGCTCATTATCTCAACCTCCTCCCTTTTTTAATCAACTATTATATCACTATTTATATATTTTTGGTGAACTTTTTTAAAATTTTCCTTGTTATCCAATCCACCGCCTGCTACCCCTTCGAGTATCGAGTGATCTGAACTGCAGTCGGCTCTGTTATCTATATCACTGCCTCAACCTCTGACATCTAATCCACAGCCTAAACCCTACTGCATTTTTCACCGTTTCAATTCCGGTCAGACCGGCTGTCCGGTAGAAAGGTCAGACGTAAACAACACCGTAAGGGACATCCGCAGCATAAGCGGCTTTATGGTCTGAGTATTGAAGCTCGCCCCCAAGTAGTTAATCAGCGGGAAGAGTTTGGGCATTGGGAGATTGATACTGTGGTCGGTAGAAGCACGCAGGCGGTTGAGCAGGGGGTTAAAGCCCTTCGCGAGTTGTATGGAGAACGTTTCAGCCAAGTTTTTCGCTCCATCACAAGTGAGATACCCATATACTATACTCATCCGTACTCCGCCTACGAACGCGATTGAACGAAAAGCAGAACCCATTGATTCGCCGGTTCTTTCCAAAGGGGCGTTCTTTTGATGTCGTTACGGATGAGCGGATACGATAGATCCAGAACTGAATCCATCAGCTCCCCCGAAAATCCTTTCACTACAGTTCGCCGGAGGAACTATTTCAGACTGTCCTACTTGATCTTGCAATCTAGCTTGAGTTTCTAAAA
>BNJT01001951.1_pt1 | contig 31531 bp, 42 predicted proteins | sample 8540491 | NCBI WGS metagenome assembly BNJT01 (sample SAMD00202455, study PRJDB9452) | human saliva metagenome | host: Homo sapiens | reverse complement strand
TTGCTCACGGTCCAGACCAGCTTTCTCAGCTCTTGCCAGTGTCTTTTCAAAAATGCCCACATGAGTGCCTGAATACCCAGCTGTTCAAAGTCCGCTAATTCTGACTCGGTAAAAGCTGGCTCAAAAGCCGAAAGTCGGAAAGATTTTCGAACTGGTGTGTTAGGGGCCGGGCCATGACTGGATTGAACATGGCAATAACTGGCGCTCCAGCCTTGGCAGCCACAACTACCATTCTCATCACCCAAGAGTCCCGTGATATCATTGATGATATTGGCTCCAGCGGCCAAAGCTGCTTCGGCAACTGGTGCTTTCCAAGTATCTACAGAAATGAGGATATCAGTCTCTCGGCGAAGAGCCTCAATGACCGGTACCACACGACCTATCTCCGCTTCAATGTCCACAAAATGGCTGCCTGGACAGAGTCGACTCGCCACCGATGTCTCAGCAAATGAGCTCCTTGAGCTATCATCTTATGTGCCTGCTCCAAAGCCTTTTCCACCGTATCATATTTGCCACCATCCGAAAAAGGATCTGGGGTAACATTGAGGATCCCACAAAAGGGCCGTCTTGCCCTCTGGAGCAAGTTGTCTTAGATTCATCGTATTTCCTTTCCCCCTTGCTACTACGCCTTTCAACAAAAAGGCACACCCATCTAGTGTACCGCAAAAGCCAACAGCAGATGCAGCATCAGTTTTACAAACTGCACTTGATCCTACAAGCAGTCCTCTCAGACTCTTGTTTCATTTATCATTTTACCACAATTCCGCTATTTAAGAAAAACACTTTTTACAAACAGAAAGGCAAAAGGAGGATCAGAAGTAAATTCCGAAGAAGATGAGCCAGTAAGGATAATTCTGAGAGCTAGCCCAGAGCTTTTTAAGAGCTGGACAAAAGCCATGCCTAAGCTTAGGTAAATTAGAAAACAAGATGATTCTCCGGGATTTCTCAGGAAAAGCAAAGAGAGCAATTCCCAAGGCAATCCGCCAACTCTTTCTGTATTTCATCTGCCTGTTTTGCTTAGCCTGTGATGACATACCAAATAAATCCATGCCAAGTAGTAGCAAGGAGGAGGAGGAAAAACTGTTTGAGATAAGCTGCTGCAAAGGCGTTAGCTCCGAACTCGAATGCCCACAAAGGAGAACAAGACTCGCTGCGTTGCTTTGCAATCATCAAAAATAAAGGCAACGCAAGTGCTGAAACCGCTTGGAAGCACGTAGCTCTATCTTAAAATCCCGCCACTCACGAGAAAAATAAGAGGCATACCCTAAAAGAATGAACAAAAACAGAGATAAAAAGCAAGTTAGGCCTCGATAAAGCGAAACGATTGGTCATCGGATGAACCAAAAAGCAGCAAGACCGATTGCATTAGCATAGCTACTAATAAGATTTGGATAGATTTTTGAAATGTGAGCCTCATTTTTTACTCCTTAAAGCTAAGATACAATTCTCATTATAGAACAAAAGATTCGCTTTGCTAGCTCCATGTCCTCAAAAGTCACTTTTTATCCCTGAAATGTCAAAAAAGAGGTCAATCTGACCTCTTCATCCATGAATGATATCTAGTTAACTTTGTGAAATAATCATCACCAAAATAGCAATGGCATTCCGTAACATATGGGCTAAAATTCCCATTTCCAAACGCTTAGTCTGGTGAACCACCAAAGCTAGAACGCCCCCCATACCAGCATAAAGGACAAAACTACTCGATGTTGGTCGGACCGTGGAAAAACCAAAAAGGATAGAACCAACTATCAGACCAATCAACTCATGCTTTGGAAACAGCTTTTTGGGGAATCAAACCACGGAAAATAATCTCTTCCAAAATTGGCGCTGAAAAACAGCTCCCACAATAAGCAAAACAACGGGCGTACTCTGAAAACAAGTTTTGCAAAGCAGTTTGATTGGCTGTCGTTCCTGAAAGTTGGCCCTCTAGAACCATAATAATCGCAGCAAAATACTAACTCGAAAGTTATCAGATAGGATAATACTAGCCAGATTACCGATTTTAAATTAAAAACTAAAATCAAGGGTCAGTAAGCCTTCTTTTTAGCCATTCGCAGGGCATAAAAATGATCAACAAATAAATCATCAGGATAAGCAAGGTGTATCCCATTGAAAAAGCTTTGATCTCGACCTTTGTAAAACTGGATCAGTACAAAAGGAGACTTGAGTCTGTACGGCTAAAAACAAAGCCAGTAAACTATATTCTACTTTTTGCAAAAATTTTTCATTTCTTCCTCCTTTTACTTAGTATATCTAATTTTTCCCTTCCTGTACAGCTAAGAGCCATATAAAATCAAAAAATGTGCCATCTGCTCACTAGGAAGCTCCCTCCTCAGCTTTTGATTCAGTCTACTAACAAAAAGAGCTCTAAATTTCTATTTTTATTATACCTTTACCAATGTAGTACACCTAGCAAAAGAGAGTGGGACAGAAATCGGTGATTCGTTAGAATTCGATTTCGTCGTCCCACTCTCCGCACAGTTGAGTAGGGCTGTAAAAGCTGATGAAATCAGCGTAGTGAGAACCACTCAACCACTGCGTCTTACCTCGACAATCCAAAGACAATTGAGAGGCTAGGACTTTTGTCCCAGCCTCTGATAGACTTTTATATTGTAAACTCAAGCAAGTTCTTATGATTCTACGCTTGTTTCAACTTCTTTAGTCTCTGCTGTTTCCACAACTTCGTCAATGATTTCAACTTCATTGATTGCTTGTGGTTCCAAGTTACAGTAACGAGCCATACCGGTACCAGCTGGGATAATCTTACCGATGATAACATTTTTCCTTGAGACCGAGCAGGTGGTCTTTCTTACCACGAATAGCAGCATCTGTCAGGACACGAGTTGTTTCCTGGAAGGAAGCTGCAGACAAGACTGTTTGTCTCAAGGGAAGCTTTCGGGTGATTCCATGAGGACTGGACGAGCTGTCGAGGTACTCCGCCTGAGATAACCACATCACGGTTAGCATCTGTAAAGTCAGTGATATCCATAAGAGTTCCCATGAGGGAGATCTGTATCACCTGGATCCATGACGCGCACCTTGCGGATCATCTGGCGAACCATTACTTCGATGTGTTTTGATCGCCGATTTCTACCCCTTGGCTACAGTAGACTTTTTGTACCTCAGCAAGCAGGTAGTTTCAACAGACAAGACATCACGGACAGCCAACAAGTGCTTAGGGCTGGATAGAACCTTCGGTCAAGGCAGCACCGCGAGAAACTTGGTCGCCCACTTCTACCTTCATGCGAGCTGTAAATGGTACCACGTATTCACCTTCACCAGTTGCACCTTTGACAAAAGACTTTCTTCGTACGAGTTGACGCGTCTTCTTCGATGGCAGTAACTTCACCCTTGACTTCAGTAATGACCGCTTCCCTTTCGGATTGCGGGCTTCAAAGATTTCTTGGACACGAGGAAGACCTTGTGTGATATCGGTATTAGAGGCAACCCCACCCGTGTGGAAGGTCCGCATGGTAAGCTGTGTACCAGGTTCCCCGATAGATTGGGCAGCGATGGTTCCTACTGCTTCACCGACTTCAACCGCATCGCCAGTCGCCAAGTTGATACCGTAACAGTGACGGCAGACACCATGGCGAGTGTTACATGTAAAGACGGAACGAATCGTCACTTCTTCAACACCAGCATTGACAATCTCACGCGCCTTGTCTTCGGTGATCAATTCATTTGGACCAATGATAACCGCACCAGTTTCTGGATGTTTAACTGTTTTCTTAGTGTAACGACCATTTAGGCGCTCTTCCAGAGACTCGATCATTTCCTTGCCTTCGGTGATAGAAGTGATGAGCAAGCCGCGGTCTGTACCACAATCGTCTTCACGGATAATCACATCTTGGGCAACGTCAACCAAACGACGAGTCAAGTAACCTGAGTCGGCTGTCTTGAGAGCCGTATCGGTCAGTACCCCTTACGGGCACCGTGAGTGAGAAGAACATTTCGAGTACTGACAAACCTTCGCGGAAGTTTGAAAGGATTGGCAATTCCATGATACGTCCATTTGGCGCAGCCATCAGACCACGCATACCGGCAAGCTGTGAGAAGTTTGAGATGTTACCACGGGCTCCAGAATCCATCATCATAACGATTGGGTTCTTCGGATCTTGGTTGGCAACCAAGCGTTTCTCCAGTTTTTCACGGGCAGCACGCCATTCAGCAGTAACTGCGTTGTAGCGTTCATCGTCAGTAATCATACCACGACGGAATTGCTTAGTGATTTGTTCTACACGCTTGTGAGATTCTTCGATAATCTCTGCCTTGTCTTCCACGACTGGAATGTCAGCAGTACCCACTGTCAAACCAGCTAGAGTAGAATGGTGGTAACCTAAGTCTTTCAAGCGGTCCAGCAGGGGAGATGTTTCTGTCGTACGGAAGCGTTTGAAGATTTCAGCGATGATATTTCCTAGATTTTTCTTCTTGAACGGAATATTTAGCTCTAGGGCTTCAATGGCAGACTTGATATCTTTACCTGGCTCAAGAAGTATTTAGCTGAGCACTCCTTCGGTCAAATTAGCATTCGTTGGCTCTTGCAGGTAAGGCAGCTCTTCTGGCATGATATCGTTGAAGAGAATCTTACCTACTGTAGTCATGAGGATCTTGTGTTTTTGATCTTCTGTCCATGGCTTATTGAGGCTATCTGTCGCGATACCCACACGAGTGTGCAAGTGGACATAGCCATTACGCAAGGCCATCACAGCTTCATCACGGTCTTTAAAGACCATACCTTCACCTTCTCGACCTGCTTCTTCCATGGTCAGGTAGTAGTTACCCAAGACCATATCCTGAGACGGTGTTACAACTGGTTTTCCGTCTTTCGGATTCAAGATGTGCTCAGCAGCCAGCATGAGGATACGAGCTTCAGCCTGCGCTTCTTCAGACAATGGAACGTGGATGGCCATTTGGTCACCGTCAAAGTCGGCATTGTAGGCTTCACAGACCAGTGGGTGCAAGCGAAGAGCTTTACCGTCGATTAGAACTGGCTCAAAGGCTTGGATACCTAAACGGTGAAGGGTCGGTGCGCGGTTAAGGAGCACCGGGTGTTCTTTGATAACATCTTCCAAGACATCCCAGATGCGCTCATCGCCACGCTCTACCATGCGCTTAGCAGCTTTCACATTCTGTGCATAATCACGGGCAACAATTTCCCGCATAACAAACGGTTTGAAGAGCTCGATCGCCATTTCACGTGGCACACCACATTGATACATCTTCAATGTCGGACCAACGGCGATAACGGAACGTCCTGAGAAGTCAACCCGTTTACCCAGCAAGTTTTGACGGAAACGTCCTTGTTTACCTTTAAGCATATGGCTCAAAGACTTAAGCGGACGGCTACCTGGTCCTGTGATTGGACGACCGACGACCATTGTCAATCAAAGCATCCACCGCTTCTTGCAGCATCCGTTTCTCATTTTGAACGATGATACCTGGTGCATTCAACTCAAGCAAACGAGCCAAACGGTTGTTCCGGTTGATAACACGGCGGTAGAGGTCATTCAAATCAGATGAGGCAAAACGGCCACCATCCCAATTGAAGCATTGGACGTAGATCTGGTGGAATGACTGGCAGGATGTTGAGAATCATCCATTCTGGCTTATTGCCAGAGCGGTAGAAGGCATCCAAAACGTCCAAACGACGAATGGCCTTGATTCGTTTTTGACCAGAAGCTGTTTTCAATTCTTCCTTGAGAGCCGCAATTTCTGTTTCCAAATCCACTTGTTTCAGCAAGTCTTGGATCGCTTCTGCTCCCATCTTGGCAACGAATGAACCTGCACCATATTCACGAGGCGCTCACGATACTCGCGCTCAGTCATGATAGACTTGTGCTCCAGTGGTGTTTCCTTAGGATCAATCACCACATAAGCAGCAAAATAAATGACTTCTTCCAGAGCGCGCGGACTCATATCTAGAGTCAAGCCCATACGGCTTGGGATTCCCTTGAAATACCAAATGTGAGAAACCGGTGCTTTAAGCTCGATGTGCCCCATACGCTCACGACGAACCTTAGTCCGTGTTACTTCAACACCACAGCGGTCACAAATAATCCCTTTGTAACGAATCCGTTTGTACTTACCGCAGGCACACTCCCAATCCTTGGTTGGCCCGAAGATCACCTCGTCAAAGAGGCCTTCACGTTCTGGCTTCAAGGTCCGGTAATTGATTGTCTCAGGCTTCTTCACTTCTCCGTAAGACCATGAACGGACCTTACTTGGAGAAGCTAGGGTGATTTGCATACTTTTAAATCGATTTACATCAACCACTATTTCTTACCTTTCTTATTTATCTAATCAGCGACGAATTATTTTTCTTCATTTCCTTCAGCATCAAAAGCTGCTTTAGCTTCTTGAGCCTGTTTTTGACGTGCTTTTTCCAGATCATCCACATGGATCACATCTTCATCCATGTCTTCATCCAAGTCACGAAGTTCCACTTCTTGGTCATCTTCGTCAGGACACGCATGTCAAGACCAAGAGATTGCAATTCTTTCACAAGAACTCGGAAGGATTCTGGCACACCGGTTTTGGAATTGGTTTCCCTTTAGTAATCGCTTCATAAGCTTTCAAACGTCCGTTGATATCGTCAGACTTGTAAGTCAAGATTTCTTGAAGTACGTTTGACGCACCGTAAGCCTCTAGGGCCCAAACTTCCATTTCCCCGAAACGTTGTCCACCAAACTGAGCTTTACCTCCAGTGGCTGTTGGGTAACGGTTGAGTATGGACCAACTGAACGGGCATGGAGCTTATCGTCAACCATGTGGGTGGAGCTTGATCATGTACATGACACCGACAGAAACGCGGTTATCAAATGGCTCACCAGTACGTCCATCATAAAGAATTGTCTTAGCATCGCTATCCATACCAGCTTCACGAACTGTAGACCAGAGATCTTCTGAGCTTGCTCCGTCAAAGACCGGTGTCGCAATGTGGATGCCCAAGTTACGAGCTGCCATACCAAGGTGGAGTTCCATAACCTGACCGATATTCATACGTGATGGCACCCCAAGTGGGTTCAACATGATATCAACCGGTGTTCCGTCTGGCAAGTATGGCATGTCTTCCACGGGAACGATACGGGGATACAACCCCTTTGTTTCCGTGACGTCCGACCATCTTATCTCCGACCTTGATCTTACGTTTTTGAGCGATATAAACACGAACCAGCATATTAACGCCAGATTGCAGTTCATCACCATTAGCACGGGTAAAGATCTTCACATCACGAACCACTCCGTCGGCACCGTGTGGCACACGCAGAGAGGTATCACGGACTTCACGAGACTTATCACCAAAGATAGCATGCAAGAGGCGTTCTTCAGCTGAAAGGTCTTTCTCACCCTTAGGTGTTACTTTACCGACAAGGATATCGCCTTCTTTAACCTCGGCACCGATGCGGATAATTCCCATTTCGTCAAAGGTCTTTAAGGGCATCTTCACCGACGTTCGGAATTTCACGAGTGATTTCTTCAGGCCCAAGCTTTGTATCACGTGTTTCTGATTCGTATTCTTCGAGGTGGACAGATGTATAGACATCGTCTTTGACCAGACGCTCACTCATGATAACCGCATCCTCGAAGTTGTAACCTTCCCATGTCATGTAGGCAACGATTGGGTTTTGTCCCAGCGCCATTTCTCCATTTTCCATAGAAGGTCCGTCTGCGATAAAGTCGCCTTTTTCAACGACATCGCCAACTTTTACAAGGGTGCGTTGGTTGTAGGCAGTTCCTGAGTTTGAACGACGGAATTTTTGAATGTGGTACACATCTAGTGAACCGTCTTCTCGACGAACTTCTACCTTATCCGCATCCGCATAGGTAACCTTACCATCATACTGAGCAATAACCGCCGCACCAGAATCGTGAGCAGCTTGGTATTCCATACCAGTACCGACATAAGGTGCTTTAGGATCAATCAAAGGTACAGCCTGACGCTGCATGTTGGCACCCATGAGGGCACGGTTGGAGTCGTCATTTTCCAAGAAAGGAATACATGCAGTCGCAACGGCAACTACCTGCTTAGGTGATACATCCATGTAGTCTACTTGGTCTGAAGGGAATTCTTGGTTATTACCTTGGTGGCGTCCCATAACGATAGGCTCTGCAAAGCCGCCTTTTTCATTCAGTTTAGAGTTGGCCTGAGCTACGATAAATTCATCTTCCTCGTCAGCTGTCAGCCAAACGATTTCGTTGGTTACCACACCAGCTTCACGGTCTACCTTACGGTAAGGTGTTTGAATAAATCCGTATTTGTTAAGGTGTCCGTAAGAAGACAAGTTATTGATCAAACCGATGTTTGGTCCTTCAGGCGTTTCAATCGGACACATACGACCATAGTGAGTATAGTGCACGTCCCGCACTTCATAACCAGCGCGGTCACGTGTCAAACCACCAGGTCCCAAGGCAGAAAGACGACGCTTGTGAGAAAGCTCAGACAGCGGATTGTGTTGGTCCATGAACTGAGACAACTGGGAAGAACCAAAGAATTCTTTAATAGCGGCAGTTACTGGACGGATGTTGATGATTTGCTGCGGAGTCAGTACTTCATTATCCTGAACAGACATCCGTTCACGAACATTACGCTCCATCCGAGAAAGGCCAAGTCGAACTTGGTTGGCCAAAAGTTCACCAACCGCACGAATACGACGGTTCCCCAAGTGGTCAATATCATCCACGACCGATACCTTCTGCCAAGTTGAGGAAATAGCTCATTTCAGCCAAGATGTCAGCTGGTGTTACAGTCCGAACCTTGTCAGATGGGTTCGCATTGCCAATAATGGTCACAACACGATCTGGATCGCTTGGTGCGACAACCTTGAACTTCTGCAATTCCACAGGCTCTGTCAAGACAGCTGAGTCGTTTGGAATATAAGTGATCTTGTTCAAACCATTGTCCAGTTGCTCTGCAATGCTGTCAATTACACTGCGGGTCATGACTGTACCAGCTTCGACAAGAATTTCACCTGTTTCAGCATCTACTAGATGTTCTGCCAATGTTTGATTGAGGAGGCGATTCTTGATGTTGAGCTTCTTGTTAATCTTGTAACGACCAACGGCAGCCAAGTCATAGCGATGTGGATCAAAGAAACGTGCCACAAGTAAGCTACGTGAGCTTTCAGCCGTCTTAGGCTCACCTGGACGAAGACGCTCGTAGATTTCTTTCAGAGCTTCATCCGTACGAGAGTCCATTGGGTTCTTGTGGATGTCTTTTTCGATGGTGTTGCGCACCAAGTCGCTGTCACCAAAGATGTCCAAGATCTCATCATCACCTGAGAAACCAAGCGCACGCACCAAAGTAGTAAACGGAATTTTACGAGTCCGGTCAATACGAGTATAGGCGATGTCTTTTGAGTCTGTTTCTAGCTCCAACCAAGCTCCGCGGTTAGGAATAACAGTTGAACCGTAGCCAACTTTACCATTTTTATCAACTTTATCGTTGAAGTAAACACCTGGCGAACGCACCAACTGAGACACGATAATCCGCTCACCACCATTGATGATGAAGGTTCCCATTTCAGTCATGATTGGGAAGTCGCCAAAGAAGACTTCCTGCGTCTTGATTTCACCAGTTTCCTTGTTAATCAGGCGGAAAGTCACAAAGATTGGCGCTGAGTAGCTAGCATCGTGAATACGAGCTTCTTCCAGCGTATATTTAGGCTCACGGTTTCATAGCCGACAAATTCCAATTCCATGGTGTCGGTAAAGTTTGAAATAGGAAGCACATCCTCGAAGACTTCTTTCAAACCATGGTCCAAGAAATCTTTAAACGAGTCTGTTTGAATTTCAATCAAGTTTGGTAAATCAAGAACTTCTTTAATTCTTGAAAAACTACGACGGGGTCCGATGTTTCCCGTATTGAACGTCATGTCCTGCCAAGTTTCTAACTCCTTTTTATAAAGTACAGAGGGAGGAATCGGAGAAAATTGAGATTTTTCTGATTATTGGAATACTAACCATTTGCCTCTCATATCTACACTCTTCTTCACTCTTACCAAAGGGAGACCCTTCTACGCCATTGACTCTCGTCAAAACAGCTACAATCAGTCCTTTTTGCTAAGTTTTTTTAGAATCTTTTAAGTTTGCGTTACAAATCCTAGAATTCTGAAAAATAGATCACAAAAAGAGCAGCTAAATCTGACTTATAAAAAGTTTGATTTAACTGCTGCAAGCTTTAATAGGACAATATTTCAATTAAAGCACACGACAAATTATTGATACTATTATACCATATTTATGTAAAAATTCAAGTAGTTTTATCTAATTTCCAGGACGCTTTCATCTTTAATCTTGAAATAGAAGCATGTTTATTTTAAGTCGCTCTCATCCACTTCCTCGTCGTCATGAACATGTTAACCCTGGATTTTGATGTATCCTTCATGTTTCCTATCCAATTCTTCCCAGAGTGGCTCATCAATAGCCTTCCGAATCTTTATTTATGATTCTTTTATTATATTTCCTATTTAGAAAGCTAGCTGCTGTTTCATTTTTCAAAGAACTGATTCAATTCTGTTTGAACCTGGTGTAGTAACTCTTTTTCTTGAGTCTCATCTATCTCAATTTTTTCCTAATAGCATCCTTATCTATATAAGTATATCTTGAATAAGTCAATTTTAATTCTTTTATCCACGAAAAACCTGCATCTATTTCTTTTACCATCAATTGTAGTGGAAAAATGAATCAGAAGCTCACTGTCTTCCAAACTAGTCGGTGGGCGTACATCCAAGTTTAATTTACCAGGTATTTTAAGTTCATTTTATTCCCCATCGCCGAATCACCGGGTCATCCGGAATTCCATAGCCAGCATCTCGGATAATATCCTCGTTATTACCTGCGAGAATACTTGCCAGTAGTTCAATTTTATTGGCAGAGGAAAAATCCGGTTCAGGTTTATCATCTGGCCAAAAGAGCAACCAAATGGCAAAAGCAGTTATTATCAAAAGTAGGATGCTTATTATTTTTACGTACCGACATTTTATCTTCTCCTCGCTTCAAATAATCATCAAAAATCTTCTTTTGATTTTTATGCTCATCCGTATTCGGTCTGTAACTTGATTGCTTAGTTATAAGTTGTTGCCAATGCTTTACCTTACTTGTCCACCACTTGAGCCTCAAATTTAGCTGGTTTATTGTCTACATTGGTGATGGTGATGGTGTAAGGTTTGTTATTCGTGACATCAAAAACTTTTTCTCCCTGATAATTAACAACAATCCCATCTTTTTACTAAATGAATACCTTTTTGATTGTTGGGTAACTCTTCATTATCATTTTTCTGAATAGTTTCGTTTTAAAGAGTTTTTGCTCTTCAACCCCATAAAAAATGTCCCCATTTACCTCAAACCAAACTCCTGAACCTGATAATTTAAGCTTATTATTATCATTTTTCTTCAAAAATTAACACTGAATAGTATTCAACATCTTGTGTCCGAGGTTTAACTTTCAGGCTAATAGACTGACCAGATTGAAGGGTATACTTCCCAAGATTTTGTGCCCATAAATAAAAAGAGAAAAGCAGATACCAGAACTCCAACAAGTAATAAACTACAACCTAAATTCCAATCCCATTGTTTTTTTCAAGGTCATTTGTGAATCTCCTTATAGACCCCATATCGTATTAGGAGTCTATCCATTCTGCAATATTTCATCTTCTTTCCGTTTTCTCCGCTGACCCGACCACCTGATAAACTGCAACAATACTATCATACGAAGAAGCAAATAGACCAAACGAAGGATTTTCATCTTTCCAAGAGCTGATAAGAAGTTTTTCCTTGCATTCCCCACTTCTTGAACTAACTGTTCAACCTTCTTACCTGTTTCCTCTTTAATAGCAACTGCATTCTTTGAGATCAAATAATATTTTTGTTCTAATCTGCTGATATAGGCTTTGAAAATTGGCTCGTCTAGAGAAAAATATACTCTATCAGCATATTCATCCTGAGACAGCGTATAGTATACTTCAGCTTCACTCTCCCATTTTTTAGGAAAACTAGTTATTCTAATATTTCCATAGTCTAAATGCATCATTCCAACTAAAACGTCATTAGTCCATTCTTCCGCATAGTGGTATAATTTCACTTTCTTATCTACCATTGGCCAAACCATAACATATCGACCATGCATGAATTCCTTAGTCAATGCAGAGTTACTTGCCAAACTGGTCGCACCAATCTCATATACTGACCAAACAAGCACAATGAGCATTAAATACGATTGGGCAGGTTTTGTTTTGAAATATTTCTGAAGTAACCTAACCTTGGTATCAGTTTCCCTATTCTGTTTTCCAAACATCTTTAAATTTTACTTCTCCCCAATTCTGTACACTAAAGCGAAACGAATAATCGTTTTTTCTTCATCCAATCACCTCATTTCTTCCAATTCTTGATTGACTGCTTCAATATTTAGAATGAAATTATAGCTACTTGGCAAATCTTTTGTAGATATTCCACACTCCGATTTTCAGTAGGTTATTCAAAATGAGATTGCATTCCCACCTCCTCAACTTATTTTTATCTAGTAGTAATTTTGTAAAAATTTTTGTTTAGTCTCTTCTATCGATTTATAGTCTACAATTTTTTTCTTGCGCGAGTGCACTCGCCTCGTTCCGTATCTGAATAATACTCATTAACGCATCAATATACGATAGATTTTTATTTTTTCATTTTGGGTACATGGATTGGTAAAGTATCTTTGAGCATAGCTTTTGCCTCTGCTCTCACCTCATCTGCTATCTTATTTGTAGTCTCATCATCAACTTCAATTCTTTCTTGTGACGTGCTATCTATTTTCATATAGCCCACGTATTCCAATTCTAGTTCATTATTAAATTGAAAAGTTGATGTTACATTAGGAGTGGTACCTATCTTTTAACTGTAATCATGGTTACTCCATCGTCTGGAGATATAATGGTTACTGGTTGACCTCCTTTGGTCTCTATGCTGGAAATACGTTCCATCATTTTTACATTGTAGTCATCTATGGAATAACCGGCTTTTCTGACTGCATTCACATAGCGAGTGGAATTCATCAAGATATCTAGTTGTTCATAAATTGTTTTTTGTTCATAAGCACGCTTAAAAAGCGTCATATTGATAACGCTCATAAGCAAAAATAGGGAAGGAATAAGGATCAGAAGTAAGGACAAAACAATAGTCAGGTATTTATAGCGTTTGAATTTAACGAACATTTGTATCAGCCCCTCTTTCTAAATAGTCAAAAAAGGCCTCCTGATTCTTCTTTTGTTCCTCCTCTGACTGACCACGAGTTATAAACATATGGCCTCCTGTACTACCATCTGTTACAATGTAATGAACAATATCTTTACCGACTTTGATATCTCCACTACCCCATATTTTTTTATAAAACTCTTCAACACGGTTAATCTTATTAGATCCAATTCCCTGATTATAGTCTGCTTGTATTTTAAAAATATCTTTTTGATTCACATTTTTCATTAGCTCATAGCTATTAATTGGATCCAAATCTGAGTTAAAGTCGGTATCACCATAACGGCCAGAGTCCACATCACCCTTGAAAGAAATTTCATACTTTTCCATGGGATAGGTAGTGAGGCTGTGCTACCTGGGATATTAATTCTGGCAGTATTTCCCACCTCACTTATAGCATGAGCAATTGAGTAAAGATTCAAGTCCCAGCTTTGTTCAGTAGATGCTGCAAACTGAATTGCTTCATGGGCATAATCTTTAACTGCATGTGAGAAACGATATTAAATGTAGCAATAGACTTCATGCACTCTAAGAATGATTCTTTTGCTTCAATAGACATTTTTTTGACAGAGGCTAGAGTAGCCATTTAATAGTCACAGTCTTTAGGGCGGTCGGTCTGTTACTTGATTGCTAATTCTAAGTTGTTGTCAATGTTCTACTTTACCTATCCACCACTTGAGCCTCAAATTTGGCCGGTTTATTGTCTACATTGGTGATGGTGATGGTGTAGGGGTTTTCTTCCGTCACCCCAAATATTTCCTTTATTTCCCTTGAACCACTATTCCATCACTCTCTAAATAGATACTTTTACTCTTATCATTCGGTAAGTCTTTGCGCTCTGTTCCATCTTTAGAAATAATAATCTCAGTTATTGACTGCTTCTCAACATTATAAACCGTATTACTTCCTTTCATCCCCCAGCCTTTTCGGCCCGATAATTTTTAATTTAGCGTCATCTTTCTAAAATCAATTCCGAATGATACTCCAGCTGCTCTGTTTTTAGAAAAACTTTCAATTTAACACTTTGACCTTTTTGCAGAGTATACTTTACCAATGTTTTTTGCCCATAAATATAGTCCAAAAATGCTAGTTGTTAGGATTAATATTAGCAAGCCACAACCTAATTTCCAGATTTTTTTCTTCCTATAGGTCATTTGTAATTCTCCCTATAATCATTAATACCATCTTGAATTGTCTTAGCATCTCCTGGATTATCTCCATAATTTCCATTAATAACGTTCTCTAAATATTTCAAAGGGTTCTTATCTGACCATCCCTGAGCCATTCCTGCACCAACTTTCAAATATGTATCACTAGATTCTAAATAACCTTTCCCAACATAACCAAAGAGATAATTTCCCAAATAATCAGGCTTCTTCCCTTCTTTCCACTAGTGGCCCCAAATTGAGAAAGGATAGTCTTCTCTGTATGCTCGGTTTTTTAAGTATAGGGGGTTATTGGTATTTAACTCTTCTACAAAACTAACCATACAAGATTTGATACATCTTTTTAATGAAGCTATTAATCTCACTTTGAACAATTTTCAACAAGCGGGCTTCTTCAGATTGTGAGATAGAAACTATTTCTCTTGTTCCCTTAGCATTTTTCCTGAGAATAGCTAGAATAAAAGTAAATTCAGATTTTTCATCTAAAACGAAAGCTACATGTGTTTGTTTTTCATTAACTTGTGTAATGAAAAATAACTGGAAAATCCTTTGGCTTGCTTTTGAGGAGGACTAATTTTCAAATGTATATCTCCTTCTATTTCCAGTGGATAAATAATCCCCTTCTAACCGAATGGCTCCATCTGGCGGAATGGTAAAGCCTGCTTTGCGAATATCAGGTGCGTACTTCTCTGATTCTAGCAAACGATGAAGAACTTCAATTCTATCATTTTTTTCTCCAAAAAGCTACTTTCAATGTATTAGATTGTTGAAAATAATTGTAAGTGAAATACGAAGGTACTGATACAACTAAAAATAATATTATCAACCATTTTAAACTGTTTCAATTTATCTGACATTGCTCTCTAAACCTCTTTCCAAATAGTCAGGCTTCCTGATTCTTCTTTTGTTCCTCTTCAACAGTTTTTCCATGCTCTACAAGAAAGGCTTCACTCTTCCCTGTCCGCAATATCTCACACTTTATTTAGAAGCTAGTTGCTGTTTCATCAAAGAACTGATTCAATTCTGTTTTGAACCTGGTGTAGTAACTCTTTTTCTTGAGTCTTATCTATTTCAATCCCAGTATCATTTTCCTCTATAGACTCATAACTCGAATCAATTAAATTCAATTTTTATCTAAGAAAAACGCTACATCTGTTTCTTTACCGTTAATCATAGTAGAAAAAGAACTAGAAGCTCACTGTCTTCCAAACTAGTCGGTGGGCGTACATCCAAGTTTAATTTCCCAGATATTTTAAGTTTATTTATCCCCATCGGCGAATCACTGGGTCATCCGAGATTCCATAGCCAGCATCTCGGATAATATCCTCGTTGTTACCTGCGAGGATACTTGCCAATAGTTCAATTTTTATTGGCAGAAGAAAAATCTGGTTCAGGTTTATCATCAGGGCCAAAGAGCAGCAAATGGCAAAAAGCAGTTATTATCAAAAAGTAGAATGCTTATTATTTTTACGTACCGACTATTTTTATCTTCTCCTCGCTTCAAATAATCATCAAAAATCTTCTTTTGATTTTTTTATGCTCATCCGTATCTGGTTTCCATAAGAAATCCCATCTTTTCCCGTGCTTGATAAATTGTCCACCTGCTGTATATAGGCTACTTACAAGAGTTCTCCAAAGGCTAGAGTAGCCATTTAATAGTCACGCTCTTTAGGGCGAGTCGGTCTGTAACTGATTGCTAATTCTAAGTTGTTGCCAATGTTCCACCTTACCTATCCACCACTTGAGCCTCAAATTTGGCCGGTTTATTGTCTACATTAGTGATGGTGATGGGAGTAAGGTTTGTTGTTTGTCACATCAAAAACTTTTTCTCCTTTATAACTAACAACAATCCCATCTTCTACTAAATGTATATCTTTTTGATTATTAGGAAGCTCATTCTTGTCTCCCTCGGTACTACCTATCTTAATAATTTTCTTTTCACTTACCCCAAATAATACATCCCCAAATTTTTCAGACCAAACATTTGTACCTGATAATTTTATACTTCTATTATCTTTTTATCTAAAATCAATTCGAATTATATTCAACCTGATCCGTATTTGGAGACACTCTTAATTCAACGCTTTGACCTGGTTGCAGAGTATATTTGCCGTAGTTTAAAATTGCCTGAACGTACCAGACAACAAACAGACTATACAGCACGCCAATAATAATCCTTGAACGCCTACTTTTAAAACAGCGCAAAAGTAGGATTAAAGAAATGATAAATACTAATGAAGTGAACATGTTAGTTATTTCCTCCCTTATAAGCATCCGCGCCGTCTTGAATTGCAGCGGCATCACCAAAATTATCCCCATACTGACCTTGCAATAGACTCAGATCGTATTTTATATCTGCGCCTACTACAAAATATTTATCAAACTTCAAATAATCCGAGAATTGTTGTGCCTTTCCTGCACCATATTTTAAATAGTCATCGCTTGACTCTAGATAGCCTTTTTCCCAACATAACCAAAGAGATAGTTCCCCATATAGTCCGACTCCATCCTTTCTTCCCACTGGCGACCCCAAACTGAAAAATGGGTAATCATCTCAGATAAACTCGGTTTTTAAGGTCAAGCGGCTGATTAGTATTGACTAAATCAATAAAGGTAGCATTATCCCCCAATTTTGTTCCAATTGGAGTAGAAAAAAATCTGTTACGCCATTGTCTCCTGGACTCTTCCAAAACTCTCTTCCTTTTTGGATTAATTCTGCTCTCTTCTCATCTTCCATTTTTAACATCTAAAACATCGTCACCAAGTTGCTGGGCTATTTTTCTTACATCAATTTTAGAGTTCGATAAAGAGGTTCTGAAATCTTTTTCTATACTCTTTACCCTATTCTGAATTTCAATATCAGATTTCCCCAATCATCGCCCATTGCTCTCCTCTTCTTCCAATACTCTTCAAACGCTTCTCTATTATTATAAAACAGATAATCTTCATAAGCTTTGACGATTTGGTCTGCTTTTTCAATTGAGGTCTTATCACTCTTTTTGATTTTCTCAATCTTTTCCTGTAGTTTCTCTGGATTAGCTCTATTAGCAGCTTCTGTCGCCAGCTTGTTGGTGACAATTTTTGATAACTGAACTTTTTGGATAACGTCGAGCATAAGATTCTAGAGTTTCAAATTCCTTATCACTCAGCTCTTTGCCCTTTTCCAACTTGTCTAAAATACTTTGATACTCTTTATGCAAGTCTTTTGTTTTCTTAGAAGAATCATATTTTATACTTTCAATCCTCTGCTCTTTCATCTTCTTGACCCAACTCATGTCCACACCGTCCGCATAGTAGTTGCCATCACTATCGACAATGATTTCACTTAGTTGTGTGGCTCCTTGAATAGCTAGACGAAGAACTTCTAGACTATCGCTGAAATACTGGGAAACTTGTGAGACAAAAAATTCTAGTTTTTCAATCTTGTCATCCAAATCCTGAATACCTGACTCGATTTGAGACTTAGTATTGTAGAGGATGGTCTTCTCAGAGAAAGCTTTCCCCCAATTAAGTGTAAAGAGATCTTTTGATTTGATTTAGCCAGTTCTCCCTCGCTTGAATCTGAGCTTCTACGATAGCTAACTGCTCTTCCCTCAATTTTTCAGTTCCTTGAGTTGGTCCGGGTCCAAATCACCATATCCTGAGACCTGAGCATCCGCATGTTTGTAGGAAGTCAACTCTAGTTGGATATCATCTATCGCTGCTTGGAGCTTTTTGATGTTGGGGATGATAATCTCTGTAAAGAGACCTTTACCAGCTGTGTAGGCTGCTCCTGTCAGCTCACCTGAGTCTAATATAACAAACTATCCATACAAAGTCTGATACATATTTTCCATGAAAGCATCAATCTCTTTTTGAACAATGTTTAATATGCGCTCTTCTTCGGCTTGGGGGATAGTCACTCCCTCATTTATTTTTGATTACTAATGTCAGAATAGTAACTACGTTTTATGGTTAGCTGATTATCTAAAATATAGTGGACATCTATTTTTTTCCTCTTTTACTGTTGTTTCAAATAAAACAGTGACTTCATTCCTTCCAGGATTTGAGATTTTCAAATCGATGTCTCCTTTTATCTCTATGGAGTCAATTCCTCCATCCAAGCGAATAGCTCCATCGGGAGGAACGACATAGCCCGCTTTACGGATGTCAGACGCATATTTTTCTGATGCCATCAAACGTTGTAAGACGGCTATATTGTCCCTCTCTTCAAAGGAAGTTTTTAATTGCATATGTTCTTGGTGGTTTTGATACTGAAAATAAAGATTCAAACTAGTAGCTAAAGCAATTACAGAGCCAATCACGATTAGTATTTTTTTAAGTCCCGACATTTTTCATCCCCTCTGTCTAAGTAATCATAGAAGTCTTGTTCATACAGCATTGTGTTGGGCAAGAAGCTTCTTTCTCTGGCTTCATCGAAAGTAACAACCAGATAGCCATCAAAAGTCAAAATAAACCTCCATCACCAAACAAATGGCAAGCATCTAGGCTACTTTAAGAGATTCTTAAACTTACCTATCCACCACTTGAGCTTCAAAGTGTGCTGGCTTGTCGTCTACATTGGTGATGGTGATCATGTAGGGAGTTTCTTCCGTCACCCCAAAAGAAAGCAGACCAAAGCTATCAAATAAAATAAAATGTTCTTAAGAACTCTGTCATGGCAACCTGCCTTTATAAAACTATTGCCTCGCCGTTCCGTTTGTTATTCGGTTCTCCATATATCCTTAACTGTCACTTCTCCCAATTATCTAGGCTAAAACGACTGGCATATATGGAAGTCCAGTCTGCCAAGACTTTTGTGACGGAGTATTTCATCTGCTTCCTGCGAATCTCATCAGCAGTCTTTCCATGCTCCGCTAGAAAAGGCTTCTACTTGAGACTGATGGATAATATCTCACGCTTTTTCTCATCAGTGATACCACATAAATCGTTCTAATTGCTGATTGTTTACATCGTACAGGTAATCTACATTTATGGTTGTCTCTGTATCTGGCAGTCTCAAACGCATCTCTATCCCAACTTTCGTCATCTCCTGAAATCCAAAATAAAAATAATAACCTAGAGATTGAATAGTATTTGGTAAATCTACACTTTTTATAATCAATAGAATGAATAGAAATTTCTTGAGAATCGTTGTCCACAAATTTTAAACTTTTTAACTTATAAAAAGCTCGTCCTTTCCAGAGAAATGTATAATTGTGATAATCACTTTCTTCGTAGTATATTTCATCAAAAATATTATGAACTCTCTGATATTTATAGTACTGAAAACCAGAGAAAGATAATAATAGAACTATGAACTAACGAAAAATTACAAATTTTCTCTCTTCATCTAATCACCTCATCTCTGTCAACTCTTGATTCCCTGTTTCAATATTTCGAATGAAATTATAAGTACTTAGGTAATGTGAGTAGGCCATACACTGTTCTTCATTAGGTAATTCAAAAATGCGATTGCATTCCCGATTCTTCCACATATTTCATATTATCTGGTAGTAATTTTTGTAAAATTTTTGTTTAATTTCTTCTACCGATTTATACTCTACAAATTTTTCTGCACGAGTGTATTCGCCTCGTTTCATTTCTGAGTAATACTCGTTTTGAAGCTTCAATATATATGATATACGTTTCATTTTTGTAGTGATATTTACCGCATCTAAGTCTGCTTTATAATCGTCATTTCCAAAACTAATATCATCACTATCAGTAAGCGTCGCATCACCTAACCAACCTGCAAAATCATTAACATTCTCGTGTCCTAATTTTGTTAAATCACTTCCTCTGAGTCTATTATTTAAGTTCGATGCTGTAGTAATAGAGAAATGAGCAAAATCTCCTTTTCCAGAAAAGGAGGAGTATTTTTCATTCCATTTTTCCTTGAACATCTCGTCAGTCAATTGAACACCATAAACTTTTTCATAGGATAATTTATACGATTCCAAATCATCAGACTTAATTTTATCATAATTTGGATATATTCCTGAGGCAATTTGACTTTGTAATCGAATATTATAACGTAATTTGGTTATTTGATTATCAGTTAATCCCAAATGTTTCAACAATATTTTTCCATCAAGTGGAAGACCTGTTATATCCGAAGGTGTGCCGGCAACATCCATCCAACTGACATCACTAATATATCCTTTAGCCTTATCTTCCATTGATTTACCATCCTCAAAGCCTTCTGAATATATAAAACTCCCTAGTGTCACTAGCAAAAGTTGTTCCCGTTCCGTTTGAGATAGATACGGGAATTTTTCATCAATCAATGTGGATATTTCAGTAATCAATCCACTCATCTCTTTATCAAAGCCATACTGTTCAACTAGAAGATTTATAAATTTATCCGATTTATTCTCTTCTTTATAATCCAATGACTCAATCTTCACATCCTTCATCTTCTGTACCCAGCTCATGTCCACACCGTCCGCATAGTAGTTACCATCGCTATCGACAATGACTTTACTTAGTTGCGTAGCTCCTTGAATAGCTAGACGAAGAACTTCTAGACTGTCACTGAAATATTGGGAGACTTGAGCGACAAAGAACTCCAGCTTTTCAATCTTCTCTTCCAATTCTTTAATTTGTGATTCAATTTGCGACTCTGCACTAGAAAGAATCACCAGAGATTCCATGTGAGAAACGATATTAAATGTAGCAATAGACTTCACCCGCTCTAAGAATGATTCCTTAGCTTCAATAGCCTTTTTGATAGAGGCTAGCTGTTTCTCTCTCAATTCTTTTGTCTTCTTCAGCTGATCCAGATCGAGGTTGCCATACTCTGATACCTGAGCATCGGCAATCCTATATGAATTTAACTCCGTTTGAATGTCATCCACTGCAGCCTGTAGCTTCTAATGGCAGGAATGATAATTTCTGAAAAAAGACCCTTACCTGCTGTATAGGCTGCTCCCATGAGTTCTCCAGAGTCTAGGGCAGCTATTAGGTGGTCACACCCCTGAGACAATCGGTCTGTCACCTCATTGGCCACTTGAATATTATTAGCCATAGCCTCCATCAGCTGTGAGGACTCCGATGCACTGTACTTTACTCCCATGGTAAAGAGTTCCTTTCTTTCGTCAATCTTTCTCGATTTTTCATCTAATTTTTGCCGAACTTTCCTTGTTTGTTTGGAAACATTGTCCAACTCTTGCTCTACGTAGCTGTCAATTGTTTGTTGCAAGGCTTGATTTTCTTCCCATATTTTACGATTGGTATGGCTTGTCTCTGATACGGGATCTATCAAGTTTTCTATTTGGGCATTTATCGTCCAGATATCTGCACGAAAATCCATTACCTTCTCTTCGTAACGTTTTTTGATAACTGAAAGATCTTCTTCTTGATTCTCAAGCTGGATGATTTTGCTTATATAATTGTTCACGTTTTTCTTGATTTTTATCTTTTTATCATCAGTTGCTCCAACGCTGTGCCTGCTCTATATCGCGTTTCTCAATTTTTCAGCAATTTCTGAAATTTATTAGCCTGAGTTAGGACGGCCGAACTGAAGTCACTGACAGCCTGCAACATTTGATTGCAGGCTTGACGACCAGCTTCCATTCCAGCAATATCACTTGTATAGCCAAATTCAACTTGATTGTTCCTGAAGGCTGAAGTATCCACTCCTACTAATTCACTAATTGCGGAACTTGCTGCGATAGTATCTGAAGAAATCTTCCCTGACATCTAGTATTCCCTACCTTTCGTTCTAATTGTTAGGCAATTTCTCATTGGCTATTACGATTGGTGTTGCCAGTGGTACCGCCCAAGATTGCTCCCCAAGCTTTCTGATAATCCGCATCTGATGCGCCGATACCAAAGCGATAGCTCGTCGTTGGAGCGCCATTCTTAGCCCAGTAGCTAGGAACAGTCGGACCGCTTAGATTGATGGAACGGCCATTGATTGTGACGGTTCCTGGTCTTTCTCCAGTAGACTTGAGAACATCAGACTTGATAACGCTCGAATCAAGATTGAACTTCTCTCCGATTCCCCAGGCACTTGGATCCGCCTCATAAATGGCATTGGCTAGATAGGCCATATAGGCCGCATTATTATTGTAGCCTGTCAGGGGCAGCCATAGAAGTATTGTCGTCATGACCAATCCAGCCTCCAAGGGTCATCCGAGGGTAGAAGCATGAGCCACATATCACCATTGCTGTTAGTTGTACCTGTCTTACCAATCCAGTCTGCACCTGCCAAGGTACCATTGACTTGACTAATCCTTGATTTAAAGGTCGTAGTTGCACCAGAGTTGAGCACGCCTCGCATCAAGCTTTGCATAATCGTTGCAGTAGCAGGCGAATACACCTGAACTGGTTTTGCCTTATGCTCATAAACTACCTTGCCGTCAGGAGCCATGATCTTATCAATCATATACTTTTCTTGATAAGAACCGTTATTAGCCAAGGTCTGGAAACCGTTGGTATGCTGGGCAACCGAAACCTCGATCCCCCCACCCATTGGTAGACTTTCAATATCGTAGTTGTCAATATGGTAGCCCATTTTTCCATATAGCCTCGGACATTCACACCCTTCTCGCGAAGTGCACGATAGGTCCAATACGCTGGAATATTCCAAGAAGTATTGAGGGGCTTCCTGCAGGTCCATCATGCCTGTCCCGCGACTGTCCACGTGCATAATCGGCTCACCGCTGGAGAAGTTCGTTGGGTAATTAGAAAGGACACTTGCGCTTCCCATCAGCCCTTGGTCAATGGCAATCCCATAAGCTAAAAATCGGCTTGATAGTCGAACCAGGAGATCTTTCCGTATCAAAAGCATGGTTGTTTTGATTAGAACTATAGTCTCTACCACCGACAAAACCAATGATTGCTCCTGTTTTATTGTCCTGAAGGATATTCCCAACCTCGACCATTCCTGTTCCATCATCCAAGAGACCACCGTAGTTGGCAACTGCGTTCTGCATCGCCTGATGAATCGAATGATTGATGGTTGTTGTGACCGTATAACCACCCTCGCTCAGCTCTTTTTCGAGCCAACTCTTGATAGGCTTCAACCGTTGCATTATTTTTAATTCTTGCTGGGATACATTGTCCCGCTGAATCAAGTACTGGTACATGGCCGTCTGTGCTTCTGAAAAGGCTGTATGGTAGAGGTAACTGTGCGAGCTCTTTTGAAGGCTCTCAGTCTGTTTAAAATCTTGCGTCAGATCATAGTCTTTGTACTGCTGATAGTCTGCCTCACTCAGTCGACCTGTACGGTACATATTATACAAAAACGTTCCGAGCCCGCTCTAGACCTAAAAGCCATATCATCTGGACTCTTCATACTGCCATCAGAGGCATAGGGCGAATAGACAATCGGGCTCTGAGGCAATCCTGCAATAAACGCAGCTTGCGGAATACTCAAATCCTTGGCTGATACACCAAAAATCCCTTGAGCTGCTTCTTCCACTCCAGCAATATTTTGTCCTTTGTTATTCCGACCAAAAGGTGCCACATTCAAATAAGCAGTCAGAATGTCATCCTTGGACATATAGCGTTCCAAAGCCAAGGCATCAACAATCTCTACTGCCTTCCGCTTGAAAGTCGGAGCATCTCCCACGACCTGCTGCTTGATCAACTGCTGAGTTAAGGTCGAGCCCCCGCTGGATGAACCAACTCAACTACAGAACCCAAGGTTGCCCGCAGAACCGCCTTTGGGCACAACACCATTGTGAGTTTCAAAGTTTTCATCTTCCGTCGCAATGATAGCATTTTTGACATTATCCGAAATCGCATCGCTGGCAACTGGGATCCGCAACAAATCATTATCGATTTCAGAAATCAACTCTCCGTTAGCATAGGTCAGCTTCGAAATCCCAGAAATCTTATTGACCTGACTTACCAGCTCCTCCTGCTTCGGCACGGAGACATCACTAAAAAGGCTGGCGGCATAGCTCAATCCGAGTCCAGCCCCCAATACTATTCAAAAAAGATAAATACAAAAGCGACATTTAAGAGTAGTTTTACTGTCCGAAAAAAATAACGGAAACAATATCAAGTACCGACCATGTCTCTCCTTTTTGGCTTAGACGTCTTAGCAGGTGAGGGCTCCCCCTTACCAAACTGTTTTAACTTTTTTATAAATGGTTTCAACATAGATTCTCCTTCTCGACTATTATAGCAAACATCAGCAGATTATATCAAGAAAGAGCTAATTCTAGCGCTTTTGCGGGAATTATTTTCTGGCTACTCATTGCTATTTGTCGCGTTTGTGATACAATAGAGGGATAAAACAAAAATACTTGAGCAAGGGCAAAATCCTTTGCTATCTTAGAAAAGGAGAGACAACTATGCACATTTTTGATGAGCTAAAAGAGCGTGGTTTGATTTTTCAAACGACTGATGAAGAAGCTTTGCGTAAAGCCTTAGAAGAAGGGCAGGTCTCTTATTATACTGGCTATGATCCAACAGCGGACAGTCTGCACTTAGGTCACTTGGTAGCGATTTTGACCAGTCGCCGCTTACAGTTAGCTGGTCACAAACCTTACGCCCTCGTCGGTGGTGCAACAGGTTTGATTGATGACCCATCCTTTAAAGATGCGGAGCGTAGCCTGCAAACCAAAGAAACCGTTGATGGCTGGGTCAAGTCTATCCAAGGACAACTTTCTCGTTTTCTTGACTTTGAAAATGGCGAAAACAAGGCTGTCATGGTCAACAACTACGACTGGTTTGGCAGCATCAGCTTCATTGACTTCCTCCGTGATATCGGAAAATACTTCACTGTCAACTACATGATGAGTAAGGAGTCTGTGAAAAAACGGATTGAAACTGGGATTTCCTACACTGAGTTTGCTTACCAAATCATGCAAGGGTACGACTTCTTCGTCCTTAACCAAGACCATAATGTCACTCTTCAAATCGGTGGTTCTGACCAGTGGGGAAATATGACAGCTGGTACTGAATTGCTTCGTCGTAAGGCTGACAAAACTGGACACGTTATCACTGTTCCACTGATCACAGATGCAACTGGTAAGAAATTTGGTAAATCAGAAGGAAACGCAGTCTGGCTCAATCCTGAAAAGACTTCTCCATACGAAATGTACCAATTTTGGATGAACGTTATGGACGCAGACGCTGTTCGCTTCTTGAAGATCTTTACTTTCTTGTCACTTGATGAGATTGAAGACATCCGTAAACAATTTGAAGCAGCTCCACACGAACGCTTGGCTCAAAAAGTCTTGGCTCGTGAAGTCGTAACACTTGTTCACGGAGAAGAAGCCTACAAAGAAGCCCTCAACATCACTGAGCAACTCTTTGCAGGAAACATCAAAAACCTTTCTGTCAAAGAGCTCAAACAAGGACTTCGTGGTGTGCCAAACTACCAAGTTCAAGCAGACGAAAACCACAATATCGTGGAACTGCTCGTCTCATCTGGTGTGGTTAACTCAAAACGCCAAGCCCGTGAAGACGTCCAAAACGGAGCTATCTACGTCAACGGCGACCGCATCCAAGACCTTGACTATGTCTTGAGTGACGCAGATAAGTTAGAGAACGAACTGACTGTTATCCGTCGTGGGAAGAAAAAATACTTTGTATTGACTTACTAAACTGTTCAACATTTACCTATAAAAAAGGAGTTAACCTCGAGAAAGGTAACTCCTTTTTGCTGTGAATAGTCCCCCACCTATCCCTTAATAGACAGGCTACGCAGTACAATACGTAAGGTTGTTAGATTATGTAAGATAGAGAGATTTGAAGGACTGAGCCAATTAAACAAGCCAAAGCCAATCAAACTACTATTTACGACAACGGTATCTTGAATATTCTTCTTGATGAGTGTTTGCAAAGATGATGATAGCGAATCCAACTCTTGGAAGAAATCCAAACGATTATCTAACAATAAGATATCACTCATCTGCTTAGAAATATCTGCACTCTCATTCATCACCACACCGATATCTGATAGAGTTAGAGCCGCTGAGTCATTCAACCCATCCCCAACCATCAAAATAGTGTGACCTGCTTTCTGCAGTTCCTCTACTAACTCAAATTTCCCATCAGGTTTCAAGTCTGTATAGACCTGATCAAAGGGCAAATCTTTGACTAATTCCTCTGTTCTAACCAAGGTGTCCCCTGTTGCCAGAATCAATTTTTTCCCTTGTGCCTTAAGTTTCTCCAAGGCTGCTTTTGCTTCTTTTCTCAAAGGAGTATGAATGCAGAACATTCCAATCAATTCATTCTGATAAGCCAAGAATAAGAGATTGTAGTGACTCTTGTACTCTTCAATTAAAGCATTTTGTTCTGAACTGATATGAATCTGCTCATCCTGCATCAAGACATAATTCCCAATAAGAACTGGTTGGCCATCTATATGAGATTTGATCCCCTTGCTTGCGATATATTGGAGTTTCCCATGCATTTCCTCATGTTCAATCCCCTCTATCTCAGCTTGCTTGACGATGGCATTAGCAATAGGATGATAAATGTGTTCCTCAAGACAGGCACTGATTCTGAGAATATCTTCCTCACTATAGTCTCCCAAAAGGTAACACCTTTTCAACTATCGGATAGCTAGTTGTGATTGTTCCCGTCTTATCAAACAAGAAAGTATCAACTTCCAGATATTTCTCCAGAACATCTCCATCCTTAATCACCATTTCACGGTTCAACCCCTCCTTGATAGCTGTCAAATAAGCTACAGGAGTAGAGATTTTCAAAGCGCAGGAGAAATCGACCAATAGGAAAGAAATAGCCTTAGAAAAAGAACCTGTTAATAGGTAAGTCAGCCCAGCCCCCAAGAAATTATATTTGACGACCTTGTCCGCCATCTTGATGAAATAGCGTTGTTTCGTTTTCTTGTTTTCTTCAGATTTCTTCATCAACTCAATCAGTTGTAAAATCCGGCTGTTCATCTGATTATCGGTTACACGAATGCGTAACTCTCCAGTTTCTAATACTGTATTTGCACAAACCAAATCAGACTCTCTTTTTTCAACTGGAAAACTCTCTCCCGTCAAGGAACTTTCGTTGACCATACCTAAACCTGAAACTACTTGTCCATCAAACAGAATTTCATTTCCTTGAGATAAGACCAAGACATCTCCTATTTGAACATCGGAACTCTTGATACTAACAACCGTATCGCCCTGTACTAAGAATACATCGCTCTCTTTTGCAAGAAGACTCTGTTCTAAATCTGTTGCAGTTTTTTTCAAGGACCACTGATCTAAATGATTCCCCAAATCAAGCATAAACATGATATTGCTAGCCGTCTTGGATTGGTTCATAAACAAAGACAATAAAATCGCTGAACAGTCCAAGACCTCCATCGTTAGTTCCTTACGCGCTAGAGTCTGATAGGCTTCTCTAACATAACCCAAAGCCTGATAACAAGTCCATATATAGCGAATAGGATACGGCACAAAGACTACGAAAAAGCACACGCTTAATCGCTGCACCTGAAACAATAGAATAAGCACTCTCTTCTCTACGAATGGGAAGAGTCATCAACTCAGAAACTTTCCCTTTATCAATTCTTTTTAAAAAGGCTTCTGCATTATCTAATACAGAAAAGCCTTCTTTTATACGTAGAGTAAAGTGCTGTTGATCCATGTAAAACTGGATAGACTCAATCCCCTTTTCATCTCTCGCCAAGGAACGAAGATAGTCTTGAATATCCAAGGTGAGTGAAAAAGAAGATGATAGTCGGATATGTTGGTATCCTCTATGTAGCACTTTAAAAGACATATTATTCTCCTATAAGGCTATCTAATTGCTCTTCTTTTTTCTCTTGCTCATACAAATATTTAGCATCTTGCAAGACATCGTCTCCATGTTGCTTCACAACAGAAACAGATGCATCTAGCTCGTCTTTCAACTTGTAAGCCTTAGCCAAAGCTTTAGAATAACCTTTTTTAGCTTCCTTACTTGCTAAGATTTTCAAACCAAGGGTACCAAATGCGACACCACCCAAAAAGAGTGATGATTTTTTCGCAACTTTTGCGACGGTTAATACTTCTTTTAACATACTTATTTCCTCCTTATCATTATTATATAGAAATTTAGATATAAAAAGCAATTTCATTTCTATAAATTGGAGAATTAGTTTTATTTCTACTGAATCTCCCATCTACTTACTCCTAAAGTTGCTTTCACTTTGTCTCTTTTGATACACTTAAACTATGAATACAAACCTCAAACCCAAACTCCAGCGTTTTGCCACAGCGACTGCCTTTGCCTGTCCCATCTGCCAAGGAAGAGCTGCGGCTGATGGAAAACTAGCCTCAAATGCCGACATCGGCATTCTTATGACTTGGCCAAGTTTGGCTATGTCAATCTAGCACCTCAAATCAAGCAGCCCAAAGACTACGATAAGGCCAGTTTTCAAAATCGGCAGTTGATTTTAGAGGCTGGATTTTACCAAGCTATCTTAGAGGCTGTCTCGAACTTACTTGCTAGCTCAGAATCTGCCAAAAACAGTCTTAGATATTGGCTGCGGTGAGGGCTTCTACCTCGTAAACTCCAGGAAAACCCATCCACAAAAACCTTCTATGCTTTTTGATATTTCAAAGGATTCCATCCAGTTGGCGGCCAGGAGCGACAGCACTTTCGCAGTCAATTGGTTCGTCGGTGATTTGGCCAAGCTACCGCTACAAGATGCCAGCATGGACATCATTTTAGATATCTTTTCTCCAGCCAATTATCAGGAATTTCGGAGAGTCATGTCTGACAATGCCCTCCTCATCAAGGTCATCCCCACTGAGCACCATCTTCAAGAAATTCGCCAAAAAGCCGCGACTCAACTCAGTAACAAGGATTACTCTAACCAAGAAGTCATTCAGCATTTCCAAGAGCACTTCGATATAATCTCTGAAATCAATGTTGAGTCTAGCCACTCCTTGACTGCCGAAAGTAGAGTCGCTCTTTTAGCGATGACACCACTCCTCTTTCACGTTGAGCAAGACCAGATTGACTGGACTGACCTCACCCAAGTGACCATTGCAGCTACCATTCTTGTCGGAAAAGCAAAATAAAGAAAAGATAGTTCGCAGACCAAATGCATTCCATTTGGCTTGCTGACTATCTTTTTAAACTCATATTTTAATAAACTGTTTTCTCTGTTTCGAAATCAAAGAAATGCGCCTTGTTCAGGTCAAAACCAAGGTCAATCCCTTCACCTGTTTCTGAGTAGTCACGAGCATTTACACGCGCGATAAACTCACTATCACCAACTTGGCGGTAAAGGTGAGACTCAGAACCCAAAAAGCTCAGAGACAGAGATAGTCGCATGAACCACAGAATCTGGGAAGGTCTCTAAGAAGGCAGGTTCTGTATTGATGTCTTCTGGACGAATACCAAAGATCAACTTCTTGCCGTCATAACCCTTCTCACGCAGAACCTTCAGCGTTCCCTCTGGCACGGTCAAACGCAAGCCAGAAGCAACGATTTCATTCCCCTCAAGTGTCACAGTGATAAAGTTCATCGCTGGGCTGCCAATGAAGCCCGCCACAAACTTGTTGACTGGATTTCTGTAAACTTCCTGTGGACTACCGATCTGCTCTACTCGACCAATGGTTCCAGTTCCAGCAGGGTTCTTGGTTGCTGACATGATCACAATCCGGTCTGCAAGCGTCATCGCTTCTGTCTGGTCGTGGGTAACGTAAATGGTTGTCGCTCCGATACGGCGATGGATTTTGGCAATCTCAGCACGCATGGACACACGCAACTTCGCATCCAAGTTTGACAAAAGGCTCGTCCATTAGGGAAAACCTTTGCATCACGCACGATAGCGCGACCCATGGCAACACGCTGACGTTGACCACCTGACAAGTCCGCTGGCTTGCGATCTAGAAACTCTTTCAAACCAAGGATTTCAGCTGCTTCTTGCACCCGTTTATCGATATCTTCCTTGCTGTACTTGCGCAGTTTGAGCCCGAAAGCCATGTTGTCGTAGACTGTCATGTGTGGATAGAGGGCATAGTTCTGGAAGACCATGGCGATATCGCGGTCTTTCGGTGCCACATCATTGACAACTTTACCATCAATCGACGCTGTTCCTTCTGTGATATCCTCAAGACCTGCAATCATACGTAGCGTTGTGGATTTCCCACATCCTGACGGACCAACGAAAACGATAAATTCCTTGTCCTTAATGTCCAAATTAAAGTCTTCAACAGAATAGTGCTCACTGTTTGGATACTTCTTATAAATATTTTTTTAGATTTAACTCAACCATAAGTTCCCCTTTACTTTATGTGAAAAATAGTTGCCTTTGAAACCCTTAAAAATTTCAAAGCGCTTTCATAAAAGTATTATATCCTTTTTTTAATTATTATTTCAAGCATTTATTCAAACGTTTGCACAATTTTTATCATATTTTAACTAACTACTCTTTTTAAAACAAAAAAATAGGATAGAAAAATTTCTATCCTACACGACTAGTTAGTAACACGATAATAAAAATTGACCTTGTTCATCAAAGCTATTCATCCCAACTCCCGTCCACAGACGATCTTGGCTGGCATCTGAGCTATCTTGGAAATTTTCTTTATTCATAAAGCTTGACGCCTTTTGGAATGAATTCTAGCAAGAAACCACCAGTTTCACCGCCGTATACACCGCCAGAAGCTGTTCCATAATCCGTTAACGATGCTCCATACAGCTCACTAGCTATCGGAAACCAACCCTTTATCATTGAACACTAGCTGGTGACCAGCAGCATTCTGCCAGGTTCCTTTTACACTGGAGTAGTCTCCATTGACCAAGGCCGAAATATCCATTGCTTTTTTCTCCTCTTGCGTCTTTTCTGGACTAACTTCTGCTGAGCTTTGACTGCTTGTTGCAGAAGAAGACGATTCTGCAACACTCTGGCTAGAAGCTACTTGAGAAGATTCCTGAGTAGTACTCGAACTTGTCTGAGTAGAATTAACTGACTTACTAGAGCAGGCTACCAAAGTCGATAGAGCTAAGCAACATAACAAAGGATAGACTATTTTCTGCTTCATAGCTTTCTCCTTATCCATTAAATAATTACTAATATTATAGACTTTTTCAGCCTATTTTACAAGTTGGCTCAGCTATCCTGCACCGCTAAGACCTTATAGATGGTTTTGCTCAAAGCCGCCTGATAATCCTCTGCACTCAAGGATCTATCCGCAATAACTGCTGCTGTTTGCTTGTCCAGATCTACTGTC
>BNJT01000697.1_pt1 | contig 31721 bp, 44 predicted proteins | sample 8540491 | NCBI WGS metagenome assembly BNJT01 (sample SAMD00202455, study PRJDB9452) | human saliva metagenome | host: Homo sapiens | reverse complement strand
ACTTTTTTTCCCCTATCCCATATAATTCGATATTTATCTCCATTTTTTTACAATATCATGATTCTTGTATTTCTCTATTTCTATCATTTATTCAATACTCCTTTGGCATAGCTATTTTTAGTGTATATATACTGTTATTCTCCCTACTTATAATCTCTTTTCAATTTGCTATTATTATACTATTATTGAGTAACTATGACAATAAGGTTGCAACTAACAAAAAGTTACAACCTTATTTTAATCTTCTCTTAACATTTCTTTTATATAATGGCATTTCAAATATTTTCTTTTTATATGTCTATCATTCACTAAATTTAATATTGATTTACATACGAGAAATGTTTTTAAGATATAGTACTATCTATTTTCTTCTTTTTGCAAGTTTTACTAAGTGTTCATATTCTTCTTTTGAAAAATAGTTTTTTTATATCTTTCAGGATTTTTTTAATACTAATTCTGGGAATTCTCGTATAAAATCTCTATCTGTTTCGTCCTGATTATTTGTAGGCCATCTTCCTGTTTCTGCATACCTCATCACTTCATATGCATCTTTAGTTGATCTAAATGCCTTTTCTTTAAGTTCTTTAGTTATTGGATAGTATACTTCTCCTAAAAAAATACTCCTCCATTTTCTTTTTCAATACCTATCTCATATTTTCCATTTTCTTCATAAATTACAAAATTATCCCCTACATATCTTTTTACGTCTGTTTTATTATAATTTTCTAATTCTTTTTCCTTAGGTAATCTTTTTATTCTCTAAATAAAACATTACCTCTAATGCATCTTTATCAGATTTTCTTGATTTCTCTGCCAAACTCTCTGGCACCATAAAAATAAAAAGAATTCTTTCCCTCTATGCCATATTATATACTCACCATCTTCATCTTTTATTATACTATGGTGCTGATATTTTTCTACACCCATAATTATTTAATACTTCCTTTCACGTAGGCTCACTTCTTAAAAATATTTCTCTAGTGCAAACCAATTTTACTCACCCTTTTCCTATAACAATCTAACTATTTCTCCATACTATTAATCATAAATACACCAACATCTATAATTGGTAGTTTTGTAATTTTTTCTAGCTCTTTTTTTATATATGGGAAATGTGTACATCCTAGTACAACAGCCTCTACCTTAGTTTGTTCAAAATAGTTAAATAACACTTCAAAGTTAAAGTCTTTAACTATTTTCTCTGGGCAATTTTCTTCTTCTATAGCTTTTACCAGTTCTAACATAGATAATCCTAAAACACGTAAACTTGGATTTGATACATATAGATTATTCTCAACACCTGTTAAACCATGTGAGTTTGCTGCCATTACAGCTAAATACTTATACTCTAGTCCAAGATTTCTATACATCTGCATAGGTGTTACTATTTTTATATTGTGCTCAATAGCTAATCTATCAAAGTCTACTACTGAACTTAGTGAGTTACAATATACAAAGATAACTTCACAATTTTTTTCTTTTAATTGTTCTATTATTTCTACTATTATTTTTTTCTCTTTCACTATCATTTAATGATTGAAATGTTGTTTGTTCAACTGGATTATTAGATATAGGTACTAACACAATATCATTATAACCATATGAATTTAATAAGTTCTCACCTAATTTAGAATCAATAGGCGTTCCAGCCATAACCGCAATTTTCATACTTGCTCCTCCATTTAATAAATTTACTTTTATTACTATTCTTTTTAATTATACTACAAAATATATTTATAAAAAAGTACATAAAAAAACAAACCCCAAGATTAACTTGAGGTTTGAATTATATATATTATTTTATATCAATTTTCAGTTGGTCATCTACGTAATCAAGATGTATTTTCATTCCATCTTCTATACCGTGACGTATTAATTCAACTGATAATTTATTTTCGATTTGACTTTGGATAAATCGTTTAAGTGGACGAGCACCAAATTTCATATCGAATCCTGCAGTTGCTACCCAAGCAGAAACTTTTTCATCATATGTTAATTCAATATTTCTACTTGCAACACGTCTTACTAATTCATCAAGAAGTTTATTAGCAATTCCTTTAATATTATCTTCAGTTAATGGTTTGAAGATAATTATGTCATCCATACGGTTAAGTATTTCTGGTTTGAAGTAACCGTAAAGTTGGTTAGTAACATTTTTACGAGTTTCTTCAGAAATAACACCGTCTTTTACTTCTTCTAATAGTTCTAATGAACCGATGTTAGAAGTCATAATGATAATTGTATTTTTGAAGTCTACTACTACACCTTTAGAATCAGTTAAAGTACCTTCATCTAATAGTTGTAATAAGATGTTAAATACATCTGGATGAGCTTTTTCTATTTCGTCCATTAAGATAATACTATATGGATTACGTCTTACACTTTCAGTAAGTTGTCCACCTTCTTCATAACCGATGTATCCTGGAGGGGCACCGATTAAACGGCTGACTGAGTGTTTTTCCATATATTCACTCATATCTATTCTAACGATATTGCGTTCATCATCGAATAAGTTAAGAGCTAAAGCTTTAGCAAGCTCAGTTTTACCTACACCAGTAGGTCCTAAGAATAGGAAGCTACCGATTGGTCTATTTGGATCAGCAATACCTGCACGAGAACGTAATATTGCATTAGTTACACTCTCAACAGCTTCATCTTGACCTATTACTTTTTCATGAATAGTATCAGCTAAGTTAAGTAGTTTTTCTTTTTCTGTTTCTACTAATCTAGTAACTGGAATACCTGTCATTTGACTTACGATAAAGCCAATTTCATCTTCAGTTACTTCTTGTTTTAATAATTTATAATCTTCATGTTTAGATTTTTCTTCTAATTCTTCTAACTCACGTTTTAATTTTGGTAAAGTTGAGTATTGTAATTCTGAAGCTTTTTCTAAGTTATAGTTATTTTGAGCTTGTTCTAACTCTAATTTAACTCTATCGATTTTTTCACGAAGATCTTTTACCGCAGATAATTTTTCTTTTTCGCTATCTACTTGTAATTGAAGTTTATTTTGTTCTTCTTTAAGATTTGCTAACTCTTCTTTTAAGTTTTCTAAACGACGTTGTGATACTTCGTCATCTTCACTACTTAAAGCTTTTTCTTCGATTTCAAGTTGCATTACTTTACGATTGATTGTATCTAACTCTGCTGGGTTAGATGAGTTTTCAGTTTTTATAGTAGCACAAGCTTGGTCGATTAAGTCTATAGCTTTGTCTGGTAAGAATCTGTCAGTAATATATCTGTTAGATAATTCTGCAGCTTCTACAATAGCACGGTCAGAAATTTTACACACCGTGATAAACTTCGAATCTTTCTTTAAGACCACGTAGGATAGAAATTGTATCTTCTACAGTTGGTTCTTTAACTAGAACTTTTTGGAAACGACGTTCTAATGCAGAGTCTTTTTCGATATATTGACGATATTCATTAAGTGTTGTAGCACCGATACAGTGTAGTTCACCACGAGCAAGCATTGGTTTTAAGATGTTACCTGCGTCCATTGCACCGTCAGTTTTACCTGCACCAACTAACATGTGGATTTCGTCAATAAATAGTATTATTTTACCTTCTTGTTCTTTAACTTCTTTTAATACAGCTTTTAATCTTTCTTCGAATTCACCACGATATTTAGCACCTGCGACTAAACTAGTAAGGTCTAATTCGAATACTGTTTTGTCTTTTAAGCTTTCTGGTACGTCACCACGAACGATACGTTGAGCTAAAGCTTCAACAATCGCAGTTTTACCTACACCAGGTTCCCCGATTAATACTGGGTTGTTTTTTGTTTTTCTAGATAATATTCTAATTACATTTCTTATTTCTTCATCACGACCAATTACTGGATCGATTTTACCACTACGTGCAGCTTCTACTAAGTCACGTCCGTATTTTTCTAATACTTCGTAGTTGTTTTCTGGATTTTCATTCATAACTTTCTTACCTCCTCTTATACCATCGATAACTTCAGTTACTTGTTTAAGTGTAGCAACTTTATCGACATATTTTTTTACTATACTATTTTTTACATAACTTGCTAGAACTATATGTTCACAAGATATAAATTTATCTTCATATTTATCTTTATATTTGTTAGCTTCTATTAATAAGGCATTTAAATCATTACTAAGGTAGCTAGCATAATTTATATTATCGCCCTTCTACACCCACTTACTTTTAGATATTTCGTGATCTAACTCACGAAGTAAAGTTTTCCTTATCAATATTAATTCTTCCTAAAAATATCACTATATAAGTTACTACCAGTAAGTGCTGCTTTTATAAACATCTCACTCGTAATACTTTTGACTTTTTTTTCTCTGTTGCAAATTCGGAAGATTTCGCTAAGATTTCTTTCACACTATTTGTAAAACTATTAATATCCATTGTAAATCTCCTTTTTTTATTTTTTTAGTAGGTCTATGCCCGTCAAATTTATTATTTTAATGTCAAATTATCTTTTGACCTTTTTTTGACCTTAAATAAATTATAACATGTTTGACCTTTTTTTTGACAATAGTTTTTTTAAAAAAATTTTTAAAAAAATAAAAATAGCTATTATATCAATAACTATAATATATATGTTAACTTAGATTAATAGAAATACTCTAATTTTTATTTAACTATATATTATTTAAAAATATACATACGTGAAAAATTTTTTTATTAGTTTACACTGCTTTTCCAAAAAATATTAACTTAGTATATACTAAATCGTACCTGCTCCAATTGTATCTATATAAGCAATTATAGATTCTAACAAGATATAAACTTTATTATAAAAACTACCGATAATTATAATTTCATGAAAAACTAAATGCAAAAACTCTTGAATCTTATTTCAATATGTTGTATTGTAAACATAGGAGGTAGCTTATGACAAAACAAAAAAATTAATCGTATAGTAGGCTCAATTGGAGCATTTATTGGGATTTTTTTGTATTTATTGCTTACATCCCACAAATTATTTCGAAACTTACATGGTGTTAAAAGCTCAGCCTTTCCAACCATTATTTGCGGCAGTTTCTTGCCTAATTTGGGTTATCTATGGTTGGACAAAAGAACCTAAAAAAGACTGGATTTTAATTATTCCTAATGCAGCAGGTGTTGTATTAGGTGGACTAACGTTCCTAACTTCTCTATAATAATAGAACTAACAATAACCATCCCTAAAAAGGATGGTTATTTTTGATTTTACATTTTATCCCTTAAATTAATATAAGCACCGTCTATATACTATAGCGTACATAAACAGTGCTTATATTTTTTTGTCTTAATTATTTTTTATTTACAAATCCATTTTTTTCTAATAATTCTTTTGTTACAGCTTCTATTCCTGAAGGTTTAGCATAGAAGTCTGCGAATTTCTTAGTCCATGTTTTAGTTTCACGAGCTTCTGCAAAGTCTATCATAGTTTGACGATATGCTTTTAATACTTCTTCATTAGATTTTGGAAACTCATTGTATCCTACGTTAGCTTCGTGTGGTAATCTTGGTTTAACTTTTTCTGTAGATTTTTCTTCATCAATTACACCAATACTAAGTCCACATAAGAATAATGCATTTTCTGGAATATTTAATAATTCAGAAATACCTTTAGCAAATCCTCTCACTCCACCACAAAATACTATACCATATCCTAATGATTCAGCAGCTAAAGCGGCATTTTGCATCGCAATACCAACATCCATAGAACCGATTAATAGAGGTTCATACTGATTAGAAATATCAAACTCTCCACCTTCAATATCAAATGATAATTTAATATTGCTGTAGTCTAAGCAGTATATTAAGAATGCTGCAGAACTTTCGATGTGAGCTGCATTACCTGGAGCTTGTTCTCTAATTAAATCAGCAATTTTTTGTTTTGTTTCCCCTGTTGTAGCAATAATACTGTAGTGTTGACCATTCATCCAGCTAGATGCTTGTTTTAGAACATTCAATAATTTGATCTAAATGTTCTTTTTGGTAATTCATTACCTTTTACAAAAACTTCTTCTTGTACGATGGTTCATCATTGTTTCTATTACTTTGTTCATACTTTACCTCCATGGTTAAATGAATTATTTGTTGTGTTGATAGTTATATTATAACGCGAAAAAGAAAAGGTTGAAAAAGGAAAATAATGTTTACTTTAATATAATTCCACTAATCTTTTTTTGAAAGAATACGATATCCATTCCATCTTTAATATGCTCTATCTTATCTATTCTTCTATAACCTAATTTTCTCATATAAATAGATATTACCTTTCTCTTGTAGAATAGTATCTAATTCCCAATGACTAGAACCATATAATTTTTTTCCAATTCTTTTTATAGCTAACTGAGCTAATCCTTTGATTTTCTATATGATGGGCATAATCCATAAAGGAGCGATTCTTTTCCTACTTCCATCTTCTCTATTAACAACTCTTACTAGCTCCAATCTTGTTTTCCATCTTTTTACAATAAAGAAATACTTTGTCCATGGTTGTTTATATTTATTCAAATATATTTCTCATAACTTTCTGTCGCTGGACTCATATTATAATCTTTGATACTTTTTCTAATAGACTCTTTAAAATGCCTCTACCTGCATTTTCCCAAATTTCTTTCATATCAGATTCAGTTGCTTTCAATAATACTATGCTCATTCTTTTTTTCCTCAAACTTCCAAATTCATCTTCTTTAGAAAATACGTTATAAAAAAATAAATATATTTTTAAAGAATAAGAACTAACAAAAAAATAATCACTATCATCAGTATTTTCGGCAATTTTTTTAGATGTTTATTATTGTTATTTGATTTTTTTTGTTAGCTGATATTTCTTTTTATATCTAATATCTTATTTTTTTGCAACCCATCCTATTGCATCTTCTGGAGGATTATTTTCATCAATCCAAATAAACTCAATTCCAATTTCTTCTATATTTTTTTGTATTTCGTTAAATCTAATTGCATTTATATGTAATTCAGCTAATCGTTCTGCTGTTAGTAATTCCCTTTCTTTTTAATTGAAATACACCTCTTAATAACCATTCACCTAGAATATCTTGTCTATCAATTGATTGAATAGCCTTTCCAGAATCCTGATTAATATATGCATCTATAACATTTCCTGAAGATATAAACTTAAGTTTAAATGTTCTATCTTCCTTTGGTAAAATTAATGATGATTTTTCCTTCTACTAATTTTTCCCGCATCCTTAGCAAAAATTTGGGAAATTCTTATGGAAATTTTTAGAATCCGGTATAGGAATATATACTTCTCCTACAGGTCTATATACCATTTTTTTCAATTTCATTTGTTAAGTAATCATCATTTAGTTTTTTTCGATAAAATTTATTAGCTTAGATCTTAGTTGCTTTTTTTCTCTGCCGTTTTAGTATTTTCAATCAATATTTTTTTAATATATCAATTATAAAATTGATATCCTCGATACGAAAAAAATTATCTCTAAGATATCTTTCTACTTTTTTTATTCTCTTTTCTCTACTACTTTTTCCCAATCTTACTTGAACCATCAAATGCATTAAAACCTGAACTTTCCTCTACTTTTTCCATCTTTATTAGCTATCATCCACGATACTGTTTGTAATATTTTGTTTTTCTTCAGATTTTCTAGAAAGTAAATGTAGATTTTCAAATATATAAAACGGGTCTTTTTACATACTCTAGTTCCCATTCTTCCAATACTATATCTTTATTTTTAAAAATTCATATATAATTGACTATCTGCTGACGTATATTTATAAAAAAGTGTTTCCCATCATTAAATTTGAAGTTTGTAGGAGTTTTTAATGACGTTGCCCCTTCTATTTCAATATTTTCTATATCAATCGGCAAATAATCAATTTCTCCAACATAAATTTTAGGATTTTCTCCTTTTTTGATGGCATTAAAAACATGATAAATTGATTTAACAGTCACATCATCATATACAAATCCTTTTAATTGCTCTTTAGAAGAAGCAATACGTTTATTTCTAAGCAATGATATTTCTTTGGCTAATTCATAATAGTAATTGTTATTTATATTATCATTTTCTTCTTTTTGTTTTTTTGCATTTTGAGAATTGTCTCTTATAATGTTGAATTTATCTATCCAACCTCTTGATTGACTATCACTTTTTAAATTGAGCTATTTTTTTGATCTCCAGAAGAAATTCCAAAATGATTTTATTCCTACTAAGTATTTATTTTTTTCATCTAAAATTATAGAAGCATCAAATGATGTATTTGATATATCTTCACCAAAATGCATTGAATGATTTTTGAAATACTGTTTCTTGAAATTTAGAATTAATAATAGGTGCTACAAAAATCTTCACTTTCTTCATCTTCCTTTTTTTGAGAAAAAAGCTTCACTTAAGCTCGCAAAGTTTGTTATTAATAGTTTGTAATTCTGTTTATCTTCTTTATTTAAATTAAACCACATGACTTATCCCTTTTTATTATTAAATCTCTACTATGCTATAAAAATTCTAAGTTCCCACCTTTTTTTACTAATTTCAGGTATTCTTCACTAGTTAAAATAGGTAATTTAATATCATAATTTTTTTATACAATTCTTAGCTTGTTCAAGGGTTTCAACTACTTCTTTAACGTATGATTCTCCTTCAAAACGACTTTTGCATTTTTTTGTATATATTATAGAATATCCAGAGAACATTTTTTTGTTTTTACTTCTTTGTATGTATACTCCATCTAATGCTAAAGAAATATTTTCAGCAATTCTAGTAATCACTGGTACTACTACACTATTCCCAGCTTGTTTATATAACTGACCATTAGAAACGTCCTCAGGTAGTTTATAATCTTTAGGATATCCTTGAACATTAAAAAGTTTTCTTTTTGGAGTTAATTTTCTTATTTCTCCTGATGTTGTACATATTAACGGAACATTATGACCACCAGTTCCCATATTAGCTGTTAGCGCGGGAACTACTCCACTTTTATTTTCTCTAACATACTGTCTTCTCCATTGATATACTGTACTCTGACTAGTTATTTCATCTTTCAATTTATCATAAAATGGTTGTTTCCCATTTCTATAATAATATATTTCTTTTTTTCTTTTATATCAAAATCAATAATATCTGACAATTTTTGTTTCCAACTTAATCTCACTTGGAAATTCAAATTTATCATATGATTCTTTTTCTAAAAAAACCAACTATATATATACGTTCTCTATTTTTGGGGGTATATTTCCATAATCTTTCCCATTTAATACTTTCCATTTTATATAATAGTTATTTTTCAGTTAAAAGCTTCTTTTATAACTTTAAAGGTATTACCATGGTCATGAGTAACCATATTTTTTTACATTTTTCTAAGAAAAATAGCTCTAGGTTTCTTGTTTTTTTATTATTCTTAGCAATTCAAAAAAACAAATCGCCTCTCTCATCCTCAAACCCTTTTCTATAACCAGCTATACTAAATGCTTGACACGGGAACCCTCCCACAATAACATCTATCTTTTTCTTCCTTTATTTCTTCTGGTCTTACTTCATGAATATCTCTAGGATCTAGAAAAAAACATTAGGAAAAATTTAATTTATATGTTATTCTAGCATTTTTATCTATCTCATTGGCATACACCACTCTGAACTTATTAGTTTTTTTCAAAACCTAATTCAATTCCACCAACTCCACTAAAAAAAGCGGCAACATTATATCTTGTAGAACTTACAGAATTTGTCATGTATAACTACTCCTTTTTAAAAATTTATTGACACTTTATTATTATATCATAAAATTTTTGTATAATAATTCTATATAGCTTTTTACTTTAAATTAATTATTATTTCTAAAATCATGTACACTAAAAAAAGGATTTCTGCAAATTTATCCCTTTCTTAATCTCTACTCTACCAAAAGCGTTAACTTTCACAAATTCATATTTTTTTATACCCTACAATTCGGATTTATTTACTTTTTTTCTTATTTTTTTAAATGAATTTGTATATTCTTTTTTTATGTTAATATATCTATAACTGGATAAATCCGTTATATTATAGTACTTTTTCTATAGAAAAAAAGCACTCGTTAAAGGTAACAAGTACTTTTATATTTATATTCTATTATTTATTTATCATTTTCGTTACATTTTCTCTATCCACCTCTTTCACGCTAGGTGAATCAAGAATTAAAAGGCAATTTTACATTTAGTTTCTCTTGTATAGCTAAAATATATGCTAATCTAAATACAAATCCTGATTTATGTAAGACAGCACCTGAAAGAACTTTTTAAATCATCTATAAAAAGATAGCCTTCCTTAATATTCTCTATCTCTAGCTCCAGTTCTTTTTCCGTATATTTCTATCTTATTCAAGATAAAAAAATACGAATCTTGCAGACTTTTTTTGTAAGTTTATTTATACTTTCTTTTTTTTCTTCAGTTATTCTATCTATCTGTTTTTTTATTGCTTTTTGTATCTAATGGTATTTGTAACACTTGTTTGTCAAATTCTTCTACTTGAGTTGATATTTAAAAAAATCCTAATTGACCTTATTCTTTCTCTACTTCTGATTCTTTTTCTTTCTTCTATCTTTTTATATCCTTCAATTGATTAGCTATATAGTTTCTTTTTGGTTTTTAGAAATTCTATAAAAACTATCAACCTTGCAACATTTTTCTTCTGACACACAAATATCCTCTCCATTAAAAATTAATCATTAATTTCATCTCAGATATATATTTACCTATTCTTCTATTATCAGGCAAAGTCCTATCAATTCTATGAATCTCTATTAGCAATACAAATAAAGTACAATTTAATTTTTTTATTAACCGTTATATAGAAGCTTCATTCATATTTTTTTATACCTGGTACTTATGAAACCGCTTTACTTACGAAATATAACTAATAATCTACTTAATATAAGTAAAAATAATTATTCATCATTTTTCTTTGTTTTTTTAATATTTCTGAACTATTTTCCTAAATTTTTTTAATTAATTCATTAATATGAATAGTTGGAATATTTAATTTTGGTTTGAAATTTTTTTCAATATTTTCAGATGTATTACCTAAAGTTACTAAATAGTTTTCACTAATATTACTATTAATAGGAGAAGTTTAAATTCAAGCTTATAATTACTTGTAAAGTTTATTCATTATATTTTTCAAAACTGATTATGTTGCTTAATTATTTCTTCTAGATATCTGACGGAGTCATTATTAATTCTTTTCTGACTTTTTCTGATAATACCACTTCTCTTTGATTCCCAAATTTCATATTTTTTTACATTTTTTTAGACAATTGACTGAAAAAAATCTCCACTATATCTACAGCACTTTGAAAAAAATGCATCTTTGAATGAAGTATAAACAGCTGTAATATTTTGTATTTTCTTTATATTTCTCTTCATTTATATTTATAATTTCTTTCTCTAATGCTTTAGTCAATTTTTTTAATAGTCTTTTTAGTAGAGTAAAACTCACTATAAGAAAAAAATCTTTATTATGCATTACTTTATTTCTACTTGATCGAATTATTTCTAAATCCTCTTTTCGTAAGTTTAATATTATAATTCATAAAATAATCTATCCCATAAAAGATTTTTTTCACAGATTTTTCTAAAGATTTCCTTTTTATCCTATTAATATTTCGGATTTTTGTTTTCTTTTATTTCAACTTTACACTCTTCTATTACTACTTCATTACTCCATTCTTCACTTTCATTAAATAAATAGTTAATATAATCATAGAATGAGAACTCTTCTAATGCATTCTCTATATACTGTTTTTGATTAATACCCTTTCTCTTTATGTGAATTTTTCAATTTCTTTCACTTATAGTTTTTCTCAACCCACTTACCCTTCATATGCTAGAATAACTGTTAAATATATAAACTGACGAAGTAGTCCTTTTCAAATCTAGAAATAATTACAGATACTTTATCACAAAAAAATATCTTTAGATGAATCATCATATATTGTGATAATTCGATAATTTTTTTCCTATGTTTTCCCCTTTTTATAGCATTTTTATATCTTCAATTAGTTTTGCATTCTTTCTAAATTGTTTCCACTTTTTAGTAGTAGTATATACTAAAAAAATAATATTATTACTTTCTTGAGCTTTTTACTATATCAAAATTATAATTTATACCCATTATAAAAATATTTCATTATTTTTTTGATTTCAAATACTACTACTAAAATCACTCTTTTAATTCTTCAATATTAATACTTTTATTTTTTTATTTAAAAAAATAATAATTTTAAAAATCATTTTCATATCCCTTCTCTATATAGTCATAACTTATATTAACTAAGTAGTTTAATATTGTTATTTAGTTCAAATTGAAATATACTATTTTTATCAAATATTATTCACTACACATTATTAGATTATACGATTCATCATGTTTATCATATCTTTCAACTTTTTTTAATTTATATTTCCTTTCACAAATAATAAAGATTTTCTGAAAAATTATTAATATTTCAGCTAATTTTTAGCTATTACTTTTAATTCTACACTACTAATAATTATATAAAAATATTGAAATACCTTTTGCAATATTTTTATTTATTATAAACATTTTTTATTTATATTATTCTATATCTATGTTATAATAATTATAGGAATATAATATATTATTTTTAAGGGATAATCTTCAAAGTATTATTCCTATTAGCAAGAAGACTTAGTTCCCCATTTAAACTAAGTCCTCTTTTTATTATTCTTTTTTTGTCTTTTTTTATATAACTATAAATAATCTTTTTCTACTATAATTTCAGAATAGCTACTATTTCTTCTCCGTCTTTTTCATCAGTTTCCACAAAATCCTACTGACTGATAAAGTTGTCGTGCTACATAATTATCACTTTCATAAGATAACCAACAATATTTTGCTGTTCCACAAGGAAAAGTATTGATAAATTCTAAAGCTAAACTCAATAGCTTTTTACCAAATCCCTTCCCTTGGAATTTTTTTATCTATCATAAAGGCGCCATATATTATAATTACCCTTTAGCAATCCTAGGAGCATCTTCATCATCTGAATTAACATCAAAACCTATCATTAAAAAAAGCCCAATAGGGTATATCGTCTTTATAAATACCAAATGTAAATACATCATTATTCTCAGTAATTACTAAATACGCTTCTATAATACTAATATTATTTGGAGCTACGAATCTTTTCTGATTATCAAAAAAACCTCTAATTTCAAAGAATCTCTCCTACATTTTTTTCTATTAATCTTTTTTTAATTTAAGCATGATTTATTCCCCATTTAATTTTTTTACTCTAGATTATAAGGTTATATTCCTATTTATAAAAATAATTTAATTATTTTTTTATACAATAGATTAATTGCACTCAACTAATTTCTATTTCATAAACTTAACTATTTTTCCCTTCTTCTTTATATACTTTCTACTGCTGATAGCTACTCTTTCAAAAATCTCATTTTTAAATCTATATGTTTATATATCTCTAAATTTATCTATATCCTAGTCTTATTATCTACTATAAAAAGCAAACTCGTATAATTTATATATATATATATATCAATCGAATTAAAAATTATCATGTACTTTTTACTATACCTACTAATATGTCATCACAATATTCTGTAACTTTTATTACTAATTCTTTATTTCATACTATAATAAAATAATTATAATTTTTTTATTCAACTTATTCTATTCTAGTTCTAGACTATCTTTTATCAAAGATAACTGATTATCTGCTCTACTGGTATCCGAAATACTCTTAATAATTTCTTGCATAGTTTCTGGACTCCAATATATCTTTAAATTCTTTTTTTAGCCCTAGTAATCGCCGTATAAAAAAATAGAATGTGTTATTTTTCTCTGTATTTGACGACGGTATAATCACTTTTTACTGAATCATACTCTAAGCCCTGTGCCTTATGTATCGAAACTGCATAAGCGATTTGAAAAAGGTATGATAGTCATTATTTGATTATCTTCTGTGATTTCATTATTTTGGAAAGATAATACTTTTTAATTCAATTCTTGTTTTTGTTATCTATAACATCTAAAAATTTAAAACTATGATTTAGACACTGAATTTCTGTTAATATTATATCAATATCTAAAGTGAAAATAATTTCAGTATCACTTTTAGAAATATCAATAATTTTCCCTTTTTAAATTATTGTATAGTAATTTAGACCTATTAGTATCTAAAAAAATAATATTGGATCCCCCTTTTTAAACGTCCATTCAGCCCATGTGAATAGTTCTTCATTCTGATTTGCATTTTGAAAAATAACAATTTATATTATTCAATCCAAATTTACCATCATAATTTAAGCATAGAACTATCTCATTTTTCGTTATAAGATAGAATATCCTTCCCTATATTTTTCTGAGTATGGTCCACCCATTGCTAATCTTTCTGTAATTTTAACATCTTTTTTTCGAACATCATTCCAAAGATTTTTTTAGCCCTTGATCTTCAGTTCTCCATGTACTTAGTAACTCAATATTTTGCACCATCTCTATTAATAATTTTTTTGCATAATAAAAACCAGTTTCCAAAGTCAATTGATTCAATTTGATAAATATCTCCAGCCATAATTAAAAGTGTATTATCATCTATTTTATTTAGTAATCTATTCATAGTTCGATTATCAATAGTACTACACTCATCAACAAATACCACAGAATACTCAACAGGGTTTTTCTTCCGGTTTTATAAAACTATCTATGCATTCAAATGCACTTTGCTTGGCTCGGACTATCAATCCTTCTTTTTAAATTATTTAATGCGACATATGTTTTTTTGTTAAATACAACTTTTTTTCTTGCGGGAACATATTTGAAATATAATTCATTAATGTTGTTTTTACCTGTTCCAGTGACACCATAGATAAGCATTATCCTAGATAATATAAAAAGCTTTTTTTCTATCGCTATTTTTTTGTTTTCATCTTGAAATTGTACTTCATGTTTCTTGATATAGTCACTATTCAAAGACGCTTGACCTTCATTAGACATTTTTAGATAATTTTAATAACCTTTTTAATATTGAAATAAGATTTTTTTCATATGATTCTATATAGACATAGTTCTCTTTTTCTTTTTATCATATATCCATTAGCTTTTTTTCCCAATCATCAAGATTACTATTATATTTTTTTCAATTTCAGGAACTGAAGAGATTGAACTTTCTTCAATATATATTTCACCAGTTTTATTTACTAAAGATTCTATCAACCAATATGGTCTAACTGTCTTTATACCCTCTATATCTGATGTGATTTTTACATATATTAGTAAACCCTCTATTAGTGCGTTTCCCTACCAAATTAGAAATATATGGATTCTTTTCAAATGGATAACACTTTTTTTAATAAATTCAAGCTATCATCACTATATTTGTTATTATTCTGATCAGGTGTAACATCCCTAAGTATATCTTCACGTAAGGTTAGCAAAAATATATCTTATAGTATATTTCCAACTTGAGTTTGATTTATTTGAATAGTTATTGTGAAGGAAAAACTAGAATTTCCTTAAATTTTTTTCAGTATTAGTCTCTTTATATTTTTTTCAATAATTTTTGTTAAACATACTATCATCAACATCAATCAATTCAAGTAAATTCATTCCTGTACTCGTAAGAAACTCCATCAATGAATCATATTCACCATGTGTACTTTTTTTATAGAACAATGACAGTTAATTATCTTCCCTATTTGATTTAAGCATTTTGGATTTATTGAAACACTCCAATCTTTTATAACTTTTTATCGTTGATTGGACACCCCAAAGGTCTATTTGAGATGTAGCATAAGTTATTTTTTTATCGAATATGAAGTAGATATATTTAGTTTAGTGTATACTGTAATTCTATTAAATTTTTGTTGCATACAGGGAAGCCATTTGCAATGTTATTTCATAATATTTCTCACCATTTACATAGAATATATTTTTTTTATATACATAATATGTAGTATCTGTTTTTATAGGCACTGAATTCAATTTCTCAATACTATTCGCTACAAGTTCATAGTACTCTTTATCCAAAGTATCTGTATGTAAAGGAAAAATTCTCTAAATTTTCTAATACATTTATATCAAAAAGATTTTAATAATTTTCTTATTTCCCATAAATAATCATAATATTTTTAGCATTAACCTTTCTGATTGACCATCTTCTGGTATTTTTTTATCCCTACATATTTTTAATCCTACCATAAAAATCAGATAAATATTTTTGTATTTATATCTAATCTCGCCAAATCCCATGCTAACTTCTCAGTTACATATTCTAAATTATATACATATGACGCATTTAAAACTAAAACTGAATAGCAGATATCATATAACTTATTTATCATCTTTCTCGAAACAACATCTCGTAACGAGGAATTCTCTATTTCACTAATATTATTTGAAATATCTTCACATCGAACCTGTATTATCTTTCGGGCATCTTCCTGACTAAGTTTCATTTTTATCTAATTTCTTTAAAAACAAATGTGTATCTACTATTTTTTTGAAGTTTATTACAAAAAAATTATTAATACTCTCTTTATTTTTATTTCTTCATGACTTTTAAATCTTATTGTAGTGCTCTTTTTACTAAAAATCTATACCTTTTTATTACACTCGGAGATAAATACTTCCAAAAAAACTCTTTCAGAATCTTCATTCGGAGAATTAAATACTACAAACAAAAATCCACGGATCACTTGTAACTTCTTTTTTTCTATAAATGCTGGAAATGCTAAACTTTTTAAATTATATATTACATCTCCATTGCTTTCCTGATAATTACCTGTCCCTTTTTATCTGTACAGAAAAACACTTGCTCAGGAATTCTAGAAGTATTTGGATTTGATACAAATTCAAATGTTCCATCATGATTAGGCCATGTATCACGGCTTGAAAAAGTTTGTATTTATCCTTCCTTCTGATTGCAAATAATAATTTAATATAGTTACTGCCCTATCATCCTCAACAGACCTTTTTACTATGTGTTTTTTTATATGATTTCTAATTAATTCTTCTGTCATTTATAATCTCTCTCACTTTCTATAAAAACTATTTAAGAATTATCAAAAAAATTATTTTACCTTCTCTCAAATAATAAAAATTTTCTGAACAATTATTATCAACAATTTAATCGCACAACCTTTTTATATTTAATTATGTACCTTTACTAATTATATACAATAATGAATACCTTTTCAACACCTTATTTATTATACTAAAAAATTTTTCTATTTTCTATTTTTTTAAAAAAATTTATGTTATAATAACTATAAGAGTTAAATAGATCATTTTAAGAATAATCTTCAAAGTATTATTCCTATTAGTAAGAAGACTTAGTTCCCCATTTAAACTAAGTCTTCTTTTTTTGTTATTCTTTTCTTTTTCTTACTTCTTCTTATGTACTATAAATCACCATTTTTTTACTGATTTCTATTTCATAAACTTAACTATTTTTCCCTTCTTTCTTTTATATGTTTCACTGCTATAGCTACTCTTTCAAAGTCTCGTTTTTAAACTATATGAATATATGTCTCTAAATAAATCTATAACCTAATTGTTCATTTACTTTATATGCTAACATATACAAATCAAGTATATATCCAGCGAATCAAAGTTTTCGTGTACTTTTACTACGTCTACTAATATGTCATCACTATGCTCTCTAACTGCTTTTTTTCTAATCTATCATTACGAAATTCTGATTGTTCAAGAGCATATTTATATCGTTCACTTGATACTTTTTGAAAAAAATCACTTATTAATGTTTCAGGGTCTAAAGTCTTCAAATAATTCATTATCCTAGTTGTTCATTTATTTCTTTCTACCAAAGCTAAGGATTCTTTCATTTAAGTCTCGTAAATGCCTGTCATTTTTTTCGTAATTTTATCTAAAAATTTCACTATTCTCATCTTGTTTCGCTTTTTCAGTAATTCTTCTTTCATAATATCTCCTTATCTTTAGATAAAAAAACCTATTTATGTCTTCTTAATAATCACTGCTATCATTATATATTATTATACTAGTACTAGCAATATATCATTTTGAATTATTTCTTTATCTATCTAATCTTGACACTATATTTATTTTGTTTTTATAATTAATTTGTAAAGTTATAACTTGACAATATTTAGAAAGGAGGTCTAATATGTTTTCGAAAGATAGATTACAGACAACTTAGAAAAAAACATAATATATCACAAACAGCTATTGCCGAGTACCTTGGTGTTACTCGTTCAGCATATAATGGCTGGGAAAAAGGTAAATTTATACCTAATAAAAAAAACTTAGAAGAGCTAGCCGATTATTTTAATGTTGAGACTAGTTACTTTGAATCAGAGTATGAAATAGTCAACAGATACTTACAACTAAATGATATTAACAAACAAAAAAACTTCTAAAAAGTAGCCAATGAGCTATATTTTTCTCAATTATATAAATACCGTGTTCATGCGAAATTATCTGCTGGTCTAGGTAACTACTATGATGAGAATTATGAATTCGATACTGTTTATTTCAGTAGCAAATATGACTATGATATTGCCTCTTGGGTAGATGGGGATTCTATGGAACCTAAGTATCATAACGGTGATGTAGCTCTTATTAAGAAAACTGGTTTTGACTATGATGGTTTAATATATGCTGTAGTGTATAATGAAGAAACCTATATTAAAAAAGTCTATATCGAAGAAGACAAAGTACGCTTAGTATCATTAAATAATAAATACGATGATATTATCGCCCCTATCTATGAAGTAAGAATAGTAGGATTAGTCACTAAGAGCTTTAGACCTATTAGCGAGGTGTAGCTATGGGAATTATCGATTACACATTAGAACCTCATTCTGATATTGCTTTTATCGATATGAAGTCTTTTTATGCCAGTGTTGAATGTGTAGAACGTGGATTAAATCCCCTAACTACTTCACTTTGTGTTATGAGTCGTGCTGATAACTGCAATGGTTTAATTCTTGCTAGTTCACCTGTTTTCAAAGAAGTATTCGGTAAAAAAATAATGTTGGGTCGCAGCTATGACTTACCTTTTAATATTAATGATAGAACTTTTTCTTATTACAATGCTAAACGCTTTTGGTATGAAAGTACCCCTGAATATATCCGAGCATAGAGTCTTGGGCGAAAAAAAACTTATAGTTCCTCAGATGAACTTTTATATTGAAAGAACATTCGATATTAAATGTTCTAAAGATATGTCCCTGACGAGGATATTCATCCCTCTCTATCGATAGAGTTTTATCGTTTGTACAATCCATTAACTATTTTGTAAAAGATAATACTAAGTCTAGACGTGAAAAGTTAGATATTATCTGCGCAAAGATTCAATGATATTTGGAAAAAAACTGGTGTTTTCTCTACCTATTAGTATGAGCAATGCTAATCTTTACTCGCTAAGTTGGCTTGATAAATGAGCTAAAAACTAAGACTATGCGAAATTAAATTGGTCTTATGAAGATGTGAAACTAAAGTTTGAATATAAAATACTGATTTTTGGGGAATTGGTTCAAGAACTGAAAAAAGATTAGATAAATTAAAATATATTCTATACAGCGGTTATAAATGCTAATCGGATATACTAAAAAGAATTTAGCATTATTATTGGGGTATGAAGCTATGGTTTCACGCTAATGGTGTTGATGAAGTAAGCCTTCTGTTCCTTATAAACCAAGTCAAGAAGGGGCAGAAATTCGCAAGTTTGCCTGAGACTACACCATCAAGTCACGGAATGGAGCTGTTGTCAGAAATGGCTGAACAAGTAGCTATAAAGTTAAAGACGTGCTAAAAGAAAGCTAAAGTCCGGTTCATATAACAATTAAAGATTATAGTCTAACGCCAGAAGAAAAAAGATCTCGTTGCATCCTCAAAAATCAAACCTACTCAAAATACAAAACAACTAACAGACTATGTATTAGCACTATTCAGAAATACATAGAGGCGAAGTGCTGTTCGTTCTATCGCAGTAAGATATGATAATTTAGTTGATGATAATATTACTATAATTTCGTTATTTGATGATATTAAGGCAATAGAAAAAAACAGGAGAAAAATCGATAAGACTCTTGATTCTATCCGTGATAAATATGGCTTTTTTTAGCTATTCAAAATGGTAGTATCTTAATGGAAGGTTCACGTGTTAAAGAACGAAGTAAACTAGTTGGTGGTCATGCTGGTGGCATGGATGGTATATCATGATTAATAGAAGCTACCTACCTTATAAATCAGCTAGACAATATGTAGATCGTGGTATGGCAAAATGGATGGGATTTTTTTATTTCAGAACATACTACAGCTATTAACACTCAAGGTAATACTATAGACTTTTTCTATAAATATGGATATAGCTGAAAAAACGTTTATTATTAAATCAACTATTTTTTTCTTTAAAGGTTTAGCTTATCTTTATACTACTAAACAAATAGCTCCATTTTTTTAGGAAAAGTAACAGACTGTCAAAATGACTACATTTACTTCACAACAAAAGACACTATTATTCAAATCGACATAAAAGATATACTAAAAAGTTTCAATCGCAGAGGAATTAGACTATGAATAAATTAAATCAACATGAAGTCCAATTTGATTATTTCAGTAGTAACTATGATAAATTTGAAAAAGATTTCTATAAGTATTCTGCCTTAAATATTCCCTTAACATTTCTAACGGATGATATTTTTGAGTTTAATGATGAATAACAATAGCAATTTTTTTCAGATTAGTCGCGAATAAATCAAAAAGATAAAAGAGATCATTACTTTTTCTTCAAAAATAAATACTCCACAAGAAAAATAATACAGTAAGGATTTTTTTAAATATATTGGACATAAATATCAACTACAAAAATAAAAAGTGCATCTTAAATTTTAGTGAAAAACTAAATTTATAAGGTGCACTTTATTATGTTGAGTATAAAAATCTCTAGAATATTAAACCCTAGAGAAATCCATACATTTTAATCATATTTTATAGTTTCTTCCGCTATTGCATTTGTTAACAATTGAGAAAAAAATTAATATTATACTTTATCGCTACATCATTAGCCCACTTAGGAATAGACAATGTTTTTTACCAAAGTAGAACTATCTAAATACTGTTCCAAATCAACAACAACCATTGAAACAAAAGATTTTTTTCAAATACATAATAATCTTTTAATTCAGGATCATCTTTTAAATGGATAATCATCCTTAATAGATAATTTATTTATATCACTTACCTCTGGTAGTTTTTCTCCATTTTCAATATAACTAGCAAGCATTAACCCTAAGTAATCGGAAGCCATACTCATAGCTTCAGGTATATCTTTTCCTTGAGTACCAGAACCATTAATATCCGGAAAATATACATTATATGACGAGATTTTTTTCGCCCTCATTATTATAATAAAAAATCGCAGGATAGCTAATTAACATACAATCACCTCTTTATAGTGGATGAGGGTTATAATAACCCTGCATCCTTTAATATCCCCTTTTTCAGTAAATTTATTCAATTCACCTTTAGGAATTATGATTGGTCTAAACTGTCCAGGTTTCGTCATCTTTACATGAGAACCTTTGTCGCCTTTTTGTAAAATAAAGCCATGCTTTTTTAACAGTTTAACCATTTCATCTTGTGTCATCGGCATAAAAACAACCTCCTGACACTTTTTATATTACTACGTATTAATACGTATGTCAATAAATTTATTATACTTTATAATAATTAAAACCCGAAACAAAGATTTCTCCTTATTTCGAGTTTTTTTATTGTATTCTATTATCTTTTTCGCTATTTCTTCTAATAACATTTTTGTTAATCATTTGTGGGTTGGCTTGACCTTTAGAAGCTTTCATGATTTGCCCTACTAGGAAACCAATAGCACGGTCACGTCCGTTTTTGTAGTCTTCAATAGATTTTGGATTGTTATCTAATGCTTCGTTAACCCAAGCTAATAATTGACCACTGTCTGATACTTGAACAAGACCTTTTTCTTTAACGATCTTCTCAGCATCTCCACCGTGTTCGATTAATTCAGCGAATACTTTTTTAGCGATCTTACTTGAGATAGTTCCATCAGTAATTAATTTAATCATACCTGCTAGACCTTCTGCAGTAAGTTTAGTTTCACTAAGTTCTTTTTGTACTTTATTTAAGTATGCATTCACATCTACCATTAAGTAGTTAGATGCTAATTTTGGATCAGCTCCTAATGATACAGTTTTTTCAAACATATCTGACATTTCTTTAGTTAATGTTAGTACGTGTGCATCATATGCTGGTAATCCAAGTTCTTCTTGATATCGTTTTTGACGAGCATCTGGAAGTTCTGGAATAGTTTTTCTTACTTCTTCCATCCACTCATCTGAGATAACCATAGGTACAATATCTGGCTCTGGGAAGTAACGGTAATCGTCTGAACCTTCTTTAACACGCATTAGTTTTGTTGCACCAGTAGTTTCATCAAAACGACGTGTTTCTTGTTCTATTACTCCTCCAGATAGAATAACTTGCTCTTGACGTTTTTCTTCGTACTCTAATCCTTTTTTAACAAAAGTGAATGAGTTTAAGTTTTTAAGCTCAGTTTTTGTACCGAATTCATCTTGACCATATGGACGAATAGAAATGTTTGCGTCACAACGCATTGAACCTTCTTCCATCTTAACGTCAGATACTTCGATATATTGAATAATTGAACGTAGTTTTTCTAGGTAAGCATATGCTTCTTCTGGTGTTCTAATATCTGGCTCTGAAACGATTTCGATAAGTGGTGTTCCTTGACGGTTAAGGTCTACTAGTGAATAACCATTTTTGTGAGTTAATTTACCAGCATCTTCTTCAAGGTGAGCACGTGTAATACCAATACGTTTAGTTTCACCATTTACTTCGATATCTATCCAACCATTTTCCCCAATTGGTTGATCAAATTGAGAAATTTGGTATGCTTTCGGGTTATCTGGATAGAAGTAGTTTTTTCTATCAAATTTTGATTCGCGAGCTACTGTCATATTAAGAGCCATAGCTGCTTTCATTCCCCATTCTACTGCTCTTTTGTTTACTACTGGAAGTACCCCAGGATATCCTAGGTCGATTACGTTAGTGTTAGTGTTTGGTTCTGCACCAAAGTGAGCTGGAGATGGTGAAAATATTTTTGAATCTGTTTTTAATTCTACATGGACTTCTAGTCCAATTACTGTTTCAAAATGCATCTTGTTTCTCCTATTATAATTCTATTTTTTTATCGTGTAAGTTGTAGTGTTGTTCAAAGTTATACGCTACATCATAAAGTGTTGACTCTGCGAATGGTTTTAGCAATAATTTGCATACCGATTGGACGTTTACCTTTGAATCCACACGGGATACTAATACCAGGTAAACCAGCCATATTCACTGGAATTGTTAATATATCATTTGCGTACATAGTTACTGGATCATCGATTTCTTCTCCAATGTTAAATGCTACTGTTGGAGCAGTAGGTCCAATAATTACATCGTATTCTTCAAATACTCTATCAAAGTCTTGTTTAATTAATGTACGAACTTGTTGTGCTTTTTTGTAGTATGCATCGTAGTATCCTGAAGATAATACGTAAGTTCCTAACATAATACGACGTTTAACCTCAGCACCAAATCCTTCTCCACGAGTTTTTTTGTAGATTTCTTCTAAGTTTGTTGCGTTTGGACTTCTATATCCGTAACGAATTCCGTCAAAACGTGAAAGGTTTGAACTTGCTTCAGCAGACGCTATTACGTAGTATGTAGAAATAACGTGATCTGTACTTGGAAGACTTACTTCTTCTACGATAGCTCCTTGACTTTCTAAGTATTTAACTCCATCAAGAACTGCTTTTTTTACATCTTCATCAATACCTGCACCGAAGTATTCTTTAGGAAGAGCAATTTTCTTACCTTTGATGTCTCCAGTAATAATTTTACTGAATTCTGGTACTTCTACAGGTGCACTAGTCATATCGTGTGCATCTAATCCTGAAATAATTTCTAATACACGTGCATTATCTTTTACTGTACGTGTCATTGGTCCGATTTGGTCTAATGATGAAGCGAATGCTACTAATCCAAAACGTGATACACGTCCGTAAGTAGGTTTTAATCCTACGATACCACAGTATGAAGCTGGTTGACGTACTGAACCACCAGTATCACTACCTAATGCAAAGCTTACTTGACCAGCAGCTACAGATGTTGCTGAACCTCCACTTGATCCTCCAGGTACAGCATCTAAATCGTGTGGATTACGTGTAAGTTTGTAGTAAGATGTTTCAGTAGATCCACCCATTGCAAATTCATCCATGTTTAATTTACCTATTAAAATTGGATTTTCTGCATTTAATTTATCCATTACTGTCGCACTATAGATTGGATTGAATCCTTCTAAGATTTTAGAAGCACATGTAGTTTGGATATCTTTAGTTACGATATTATCTTTGATTCCCATTGGAATACCGAATAATTTTCCTTCTACATCTCCCGCTTCTTGGCGACGGTCTAATTCTTCAGCTTGTTTTAGTGCTACTTCTTCAGTTACTGTAATAAATGAACCGATTTTATCTTCAGTAGCTTTAATTCTATCTAATGATTCTTTAACAAGATCACTAGGTTTAATTTCTTTATTTTTAAGTTTACTTTCTAAACTTTCGATTGATTCATGTAATAAACTCATCAAATTATCTCCTTACTAATTTTATTCTATGATAGTAGGTACTTTAAATTGTCCTGCTTCAGTTTCTTTAGAGTTTTTAAGAACTTCTTCTCTATTCATACCTTCTTGAGCTACGTCTTCTCTAAATACATTAACTAAATCTAGAACGTGATAAGTTGGTTTTGATATTTTCTGTATCAACACTATTTAGCTCATTAAATAAATCTACAACTTTCTCTAATTTTTTTCAATATAACCATCAACTTCATCTTCTTGGATTTCTAATCTTGAAAGATGCGCAATGTGATTTACTTGTTCTTTTTGTAATAGTTGACATAAGTTCCTCCAATTTATATATATTATTCTATTCCATACTAGTACATAACCGATTATTTATCAAGGGTTATTAAGCTTTATAATAAAAAAACGCCCCACATAGTTTTAAAAAAACTACATGGGACGAATGCTAATTTCGTGGTGCCACCCTAATTTATATCAGAATACTGATACCTCTATAAATTATATTCGGTTCTACAAGAAGTGTTGCTTATTTCAATCATTAATATTTAACCTTTCAGCCTATGGATTAAACTCTCTTCTAAAAAAACATGAAATAAAAAGTCTTCTTACTCTTAATTTTTTTATGGTTTATTTATTTATATTATACTAAACCACTAGTATTGTCAAGGATTTTTTTAATAGATTTAATAGAATTACATAAAGGTAGATACAAATTTTTTTCTAGTGAATGTATTAACTGTATTAATAATACTTACTAACCTAAAAATCTAATTATCATTATTAGCTTTTAATATGTTTATTATTATTTTTACTATACTCTTTTCATTTGATAATAACGGTAAAAATATTATAAGATGTTTAAGGGTATTAATCACTGAAAATTTCTAATAATTTTTAGTATATGAAACAAACTATAAATAATTGTGAGGTATAAAAATGGAAAAATTGGATTGAAATTACTATTCATACTACTAATGAAGCTAGTGAAATAGTTGAATCTATTCTTTTAGATTACGGTTCTACAGGTGTAGCTATCGAAGACCCTACTACATTAGAAGAAAACTTACACGATGATTTTGGAACTATCGTTGAACTTAGTCCTACTGATTTCCCTGATGTTGGAGTTATTGTAAAAGGATATATAAATGAACTTAACTTTGATGATGAGACATTTGCTCGTTTTCAAAGGTGAATTAGAACAATTAGGGAAGAATATTAATATTGGTGAATTTTTTTAAAAATAGAAACTACTACTATAAAAGATAGTGACTGGGAAAATTCTTGGAAAGATTACTTCGATATTCTTAATATTGGTGAGAAATTTGTTATTGTACCTACATGGCGTGAATATGAGAATGAAGAAAATAAATATGTAATCAATATTGACCCTGGTATGGCTTTTGGTACTGGTGGACATGAAACTACTTCACTTTGTATTAAAAACTTAGAAAAATACGTAAAACCTCATGATAATATTATCGATGTTGGTTGTGGAAGTGGTATTCTTAGTATCGCTGCAAGTTATTTAACAGATGGTGAAATAAAAGCAGTTGACTTAGATAAACTAGCTGTTGATGTATCACGTGAGAACTTTGCACTTAATAACTTAGAAAATAGAATAGCTGTTGAAGAAGCTAGCCTTCTAACAAAAGAAACAAAAAAATATAATGTTATCGTTGCTAATATACTAGCTCATATCATTGAATTAATGTTAGATGATGCATATAAGTTACTTGAAGATGGTGGTTACTATATTACTTCTGGTATTATTAAAGATAAAAAAAGATGAGCTTCTTGAAAAAAATGTTAGAACGTGGATTCAAACTAGTAGAAGAAACTTCTGATAATGAATGGTATTCATTCGTTGTAACAAAAATAAATAAAAATAAGGATAGATATATAACTTAATTGTTTATATCTATCCTTGTTTTTTTATATTAAATATACTGCAACTTATAAAAGTAAATAACTAAATAGTGGTGGTATGAATAATAACAATGGTAATGCTAAGAAAAAAATATTGCAAAAAAATATAATATAATGCTCTTAATGGTTCTTTATTGTTACTTATTCTTATTTTTATTATAACCTATAGTACACATCAAAAATAGAACCATAGTTTAAGATTACCGTAAACGTATCACTTAAAAAGCATACCCCATACATATTCTGTATACTTTTTCAAACAATGTTAAATCACTTACTGAAGCAATAAGACCTAATATTGCAGAGGCAACAGCTAATAACAAACCTATATAAACCCAAATTGCTAAAAAGTGTACAGGTTAAAACTACTTGAATTACAAGTAGTAGTTTCCATGGCATAGTTAAATCTACATCTAATCCCTTACGTTTTCTTCTATATCTCATAAAGAGTATTAATAATATAAAAAAATATAGGTACGAATATATGGCCATAATAAAATATAAAATTCATTCTATTGTCTGTCATTACTTGCTTATCCTCCCTATAGATTATTTTTTTTTATATTATAACATAAACTAATATTTTCATAAAATAAAAAGACTATCATACTGATAGTCTCTTGAAGTATTTATTTAAAAACTGTAATAACTAATTTTTTTATTATTCCTTCGTATTATTCTATTCTTTTTATCCATACCTACTGCGCAAATAACTATTATTACTATGTATATGAACATCGTTATATAACTTGCAATTACGGTAAATTCCCACACATCAGCTCTACCAGCAAGCGCAATAAGATTTAAACACATAATTATCCATATCGGTGAAATTACTAATCCGACAATTATAGATATTACAAGAAATTTATTCCATGACATTTCCAAATATACATTTTCCTCCTGATCTTTTTATACTTAAAAATTTTACGAAAAAAATACTATTGAAATAGTAATGACTACTATTATGTACCAATAGACAATAAAATACCCCATGCAAAAAGCCCCTCTTATGAACTGTTTCCTTTACTATATCATATATACATTCAATAACACATATTTCCAGTAAAAACTAATGAAAAAAATTCCATAAATAAATCTACCTGGAATTGCAAATATATAAATAATTATTAAAGCATAAGACCATAATGTAGGTTGCATACTTTCTTCTTCTCGTTGTTTATTTATTCCTATGTCTGTCATTACTTGCTTTATCCTCCCTATAAATTATTTTACTATAATTATAACATATATTAATATTCGTATAAAAAAAGAAAAAGACTATCATACTGATAGCCTCTTGAAGTGTTTCTTTAAAGATGTAATAATAACTAGTTTTTTTATTATTTCTTCGTATTATTCTATTCTTTCTATCGTTACCTACTGCGCAAATAATTATTATTATTATGTATATGATCATCGTTATAAAACTTGCTATTATGGTAAATCCCCATGCATCAGCATCACCAGCAAGTCCACTAAGAAATAAACATATAAATATCCATATCGGTGAAATTACTAATCCTACAATTATAGATATTACAAGGAATTTATTCCATGACATTTCCAAATATACATTTTCTCCTGAATCTTTTATACTTAAAAATTTTCCCAAAAAAATTATAAATATAAAAATTGATATTACTATATAACCTGTAAAAAGAAAAAACCCATGATTTATCTCCTCCTTAAGAATCTCTTTTTTCTTCATTATATCATATATTTACATAAAAAAAGAGATTATCTTGTGATAACCTCTCATATATATTTATTAAATAACACATATTTCCAATAAAACTAATGGAAAACTCCTATAAAAAATCTTCCCGGAATCACTAGCACATATGCAGCAATAATAACATATAGCCACAATAGTGGTTGTTTATTTTCCTCTACTCTTTGCTTATTCAAACCTGCTGTAGTTATTATAAGTGCTATTACGTTTAAAATAACAGTTGCAATTGACCCAAACATTGACGCATTAGCAAATAATGTACTACTTCCTGGCGCATCAGTAGTCATTATACCAACAAATACTCCCATAAACATCCAAATAGGCAAAATTGTAAAATCTAAAACAGCTTGTACAATAAGCAACGCTGTCCAAGGAATCGGTTTACTATCCCTTTTTGATTTTTTTCTTTTCATAAAAAATATTATTATTAAAAATATTAACGGAACTAATACATGTCCTGCTAATAAAAATAATAGTACACATTTATCGACTAAGCTCATTAGCATTTCCTCCTAACTATTTATTTTAATTATATCATATATGTTCATTATATTTATATAAAAAGAGAATAATATAAAAATTATCCTCCTTTTCTTATATTTTTTTATTATCAACATTTTATACTAAACTATAATAGTTTTTTTAACTCTTCTTTTGAAACAATACTATATATAGATACCGGTCTACCAGAAGTACTATACTCAGCATCTTCACTTAACACATTCATATTAACCATATAGTTCAAATACTTTCTTATAGTTATTCTAGAAATATCTAAATCATCAGCTATTTGTTGGGTATTAAATCCTTCGTCTTTATTTAAAAGATTTTCAACAATTTTTCTTTAATGTTATTTTTTTGATAATCCTTTAGGTAATTCATCAACATCTTCATGTTCTTTAGTAGTACTTAAATAATCATCTAATATTTCTTGATTAACTTTTTCTTTAGACATCAACGACTTGAAGTTTAATACTTTATCAATCGCTTGAGAAAATCTCTGATACGTAAAAGGTTTAACTAGATAATCTACTACTCCACTTGATAAAGCCGCTTCTACCGTTTGAATATCGTTAGCTGCTGTAATCATAACTACAGGATATTTCTTTAACTTAGATAAAAGACTAACCCCTTTTCCATCAGATAAATAGTTATCCAAAACTACCAAATCTGGTATATTACTTTCTAAATATAATTCTGCTTCTTTAAGTGATGACACATGGTCTAGTGTAAAATCAACTTCTTTTCTATTAAAGTATTCTTTATGTATCATAGCTACCATGGAATCATCTTCAATTATTAATACTCTCACTTTTAATCCTCCAGTACGGGTATTTCTATATTAAACTTTGTACCCTTATTTTCTTTACTGTCTACATCTATTAAGCCGTTATATTTCTTAACAATCGTTTCAACGGCCTCTAAACCGTACCCTCTATTTTCTCCTTTTGTTGAATATCCTCTCTCGAATACTCTTTCTTTATCCACTTCCTTAATTCCTGCTCCATTATCTTCTACTGAACATAATAAAACTTTTTTTCCTCTAGATTTAGATAAAGATAAACAATTATTTTTTTCCATCATTTTTGTTTTCCAAAGTATCTATTGAATTATCTATTAGTACACCTAATATAATTAACAATTCATTATATATTGTTTCTAAACCATTATGTTGATATAATAATGAATCTGAATCAACCACTAACTGGATATCTTTGTTTCGACTTTCACGTGCTTTAGCAAGTAAAAATCCAGCTATTGACGGTACTTTTTATATTTTCAGTAATATGACCTATTTTTTTCATGGTAATCTTGTTTTTAAATATGTTATATACTTCTCAACTTCTTCATAAGACTTCAATTCTATCAATCCTTGAAGAACATGTAATTTATTCATAAAATGATGACTCTGTTCACGTAGACTATCATTATATTTTTTTCAGTACCACTTAGTTCTGTAATAAGCTGTTTCATTTCTGATTGATCACGTAATGTTACTACCGCACCATATAGTCTACCTTTATAGTAAATTGGATTTCTATTTAATAATAGATCCATATTATTAATTACTATTTGTTCATCTTGACTACTCTCTCTCGTTTCTAAAAATATCTCTAAATAATAAATTATAAATCTCAGTACTTAGAGTTTCATTAATTTTTTTATTTCGTTTGATAGTTTAGCTTTTTTTAATAGATTATTTGCACTACTATTTATAACTATTATATTTTTTTGTATTTATCTATCCCAATTATTCCTTCTGAAACATGATCAGCTATTAGCTCTTTTTTTCAATATAAAGTTGTGCAATTTCTTCTGGTTCTAAATTCAGAAGAATCTTTCTCAATTTTTTATTAAATAAAAAAGATAATCCTACTGCCACTGTTAGCCCAATCATTAATGAATAGAATAAATTTTTCTGTGCTTCTAAGATTTGATTTTCTACTGTTCTTTTAGTATATCCTACACAGACAACTCCTATATTATTACCATTTTCATCTTTTAGAGCTGTAAAAAATCTGACCCCTTCTCCTAGTGGACCAGTTTGCTTACTGTAATGATCTCCTTGAGTAAATGTTGCTGCAATATCTTCAATACTCGAGAACTTAGATCCTATCAGCTCCTCTTTTGGATGTGAATACCTTACAAAATCTTTATCAGTTACTACTATAAAATCCGTTCGTGTTTCTTCCATCGCAGCTAATGTAAAATGTTGAATGAACTTTTCTTGATTTTTATTTTTGACAGCTTCTTGAATACTCTTATCCATCGCAATTAATCGAGCTGTAGCACTAATTTTTTGACGAATAATCTCTTCTTCACGATCTTTTATATATCCTCTCATAAAAACTGTTGTTACTAATAATGAGATTGTTACTAACCCCATCATAAATATAATAAGTTTTTACTAATGTACTTCTCCACTTTTTTTCAAAGTACCCTCAACTCCTTATATAAATTATAAAAAAACTTTTATAAAAAAATCATTATAGTTTATATCGAAAAACGAATTCAAGAGGGGATTTAATATATTTAATCAAAAATTTTTGAAAAATTATCGGAATAATTTAATATTACAATATCTATTTAAAAATATAACTAATGAAATTATAATGGATACAAATTTTTTTTAGATTATATTAATTTACTATATTTTACCCTTTTCTGTACTAATCAAAAGACAAAAAAACGAACCTAGTTTCCTAAGTTCGTCTTATTATATTATTTATTTGCTTTTACGTCTTAAAGCTAACGCACCTAATCCGATAACTAAACCTGCTACAGCTAAGCTATTAGTTTCTACCCCTGTTTTTTTGGAAGAACAGCTTTTTTTAGCTTTTTTTCTTTTACTACTGGTGTAGTTGGTTTACCAGGTTTATTTGGTTTACCTGGTTTTTCAGGTTTTCCTGGTTC
>BNJT01001452.1_pt1 | contig 31765 bp, 37 predicted proteins | sample 8540491 | NCBI WGS metagenome assembly BNJT01 (sample SAMD00202455, study PRJDB9452) | human saliva metagenome | host: Homo sapiens | reverse complement strand
AAAAATAGACCTTAACCAAAAATTTGGTTAAGGTCTCAAATCATAGACAAAAGTCTCTTAAGTCATTAATGATTTAAGGGACTTTTCTCTATATAATTGTTAAAAACTAAAGGATAACCTAAAAAACGAAAAAATTGTCGAAAAGTCACAGTGTTTTTTACTCTTCTTTGTCAGTATTTTTGCTAGTTTTTTCATATTTAGACACGCAAAAGTTAGGCCTATTTTCATGGCCATTTTTTCTTTACCTATCTGCTGTGTATATCGCATACTATGATTTTCTTTTGCTACTCCAAATACTCTTTCTATTGTTTCTTTTCGTAAATCGTAGATGCTTTTCGTCCCTCTTGTATGTCTAATGTCTTCGCATATATCCATATATTCTTGCCATACATGCCTTGTAACTACCTTCTGATGATTTTTACTTTGGGTGCATTGAGATATATATGGACAACTACTGCAATTTACAGGATTACTTTTATACTCTCTATATCCGTCTCTGTTTGTAGTTGAGTATTTTAGTATCTTGTTATTTGGGCAAATGTAGCAATCGTAATATTCATCATATACATACTCATATTTTCTAAAGAATCCTTTTTTTGTCATTGGTGCTTTATACGGAAAAATTGGCCTTATACCATCATCAATCAACATTCTAGCTATAGCCGGTGTTTTGTACCCTGCATCAGCAACAATTATTTCAGGTTTGAGTTTCTTTATTTTTTCATAAATTGCAGGGAATGTTTTAGAATCGTGTTCATTGCCTGGATGTACTGTATAACCAAGTAACCAGCCATGCTTATCACATGCAGCTTCTATCGCATATGCAAAGACCTCTTTATGTTCTCCTTTATGAAACCAACCACTTTCAGGATCTGTTGTGCTGACTTTCTTTTCTTTAAGTTCGCTACAATCTATGCTAGGGGGATCAACATCATCGTCATCCTTATTTTTGTCTTTTAAGGACTTTTTACCATGTTTTTCTCTATCTGAATTTATTTCCTTTGATAACTGATCATCATAAAATCTCGCAGCTTTCTTTGCTACAAGAATTTTCTTAGCCTTCTTTCTATTTGCGGCTGCTTTGACATGGGTAGAATCTACAAATACAGTTGAAGTATCAACAAGATTCTTATTCATACACTGCATTAACACATTAGAAAAAATCTGCTCAAATAGGTCTGTTCCTTCAAATCTTCTTTTGTAGTTCTTCCCAAAAGTACTGAAATGAGGAACGGGGTCGAAAAAATCCAAACCAAGAAACCATCTATATGCTACATTTACTTCTATTTCCCTTATTGTCTGTCGCATACTTTTTATTCCAAACATATATTGAATGATTGGAATCTTGATTAGTATCACCGGATCTATACTTGGTCTGCCAGTATCTGAAGAATATTTATCTTCCACTAAATCATATATGAATGAAAAATCAATTGTATCATCAATTTTTCTAAGAATATGGTCTTTGGGAACAAGCTGTTCTAAGGAAACCATCTGTATTTGCTCTTTATTGGATGTATTTTTCGTAATCATAGCGCACCTCTTTTCATATATATTATACCACGAAAACATTGAAATCTCAATGCTTTCGTGGTATGGATATCATAAAGATGCATTTGCATTGTACTAAAAACTAGAAAAGTCCACACTTTTACATGTGGACTTTGTCTACAGTTCTGAGACCTTAACCAAAAATTTGGTTAAGGTCTATCTCTATCGTTAATAAAAATTTAGGAATCTAAAGTTCTATATACTTAGCCAATCTCTGGCCGACAAATACGGCAAGTGCACAGCTAGCTATATCCTTAATAAAGGCAAATGGGAATAAACTAACCAGACAGGCCAAGTAGGATATCTTTGTACCCAAGGCATGTTTAGTATAAAGTATGTATACATACTACCAAAGCCGTATGTAAAGGCCATACCAAGTAGACAGGCCAAAAATAGCTTTATAAATGATCCAGTGCCCAGCTTTTCCCTAAAGTAGCCAACTAGGTAGGCTGTAATTATAAAGGCAAGTAGGTAGCCAAAGGTAGGGCTTCCAGTATATACTGGGGTCCGCCACCCTCTGTGAAAATAGGGAAGCCCACCAAACCGATTAAAACATATACAAGGGTAGATAGTCCACCCCTCTTAGCTCCAAGTAGCACACCAGCTAATAATACAAAGGTAAACTGAAAACTGAAAACAGTTACTGGGAAGGGTATCCTGATAAAGGCACCTATTGCTATTAGGGCTGTGAATGAGAGCAAAGAATCATGGTCTTTGTGTTTAAAAATTTCTTACTCATATAAATCCTCCTAAATTAATAGTAAACCAAACAAAAGAAAAGGTTTACTAACCTTATGTAAGATAGTTTACCACATACAAAAAGACATTGTAAACCATAAATTTATAAAAAAGTTTACTATACCTGTAATTAAATAAGGAATCAAGTCTTAAAAATATGACCCACAAGAAAAGAGTAAAATAAACTATGAATCACCAAAATATGGTATAATGTAGTTTAGCGTATTTTTAAAATACTAGAAAGGAGGTCTATATGATAGAAGGTTTAAAAAGAACAAAAGGGGATCCTAGTGAGAAAACTAGACCCGTTACTATAAATACAGCTTCAGGCATCATAGAGATAGGTGGTAGGTTACCTATAATAATAGCAGGGCCATGCTCAGTTGAGTCTGAGGACCAGATAGTGTCTATTGCAAGGTCGGTTAAGGAAGCTGGTGCCAGCCTTCTGAGGGGTGGGGCCTACAAGCCTAGAACATCTCCCTATGATTTTCAGGGAATGAGGGCAGATGGACTAGACCTACTGAGGATAGCAAAGAAGGAAACAGGCCTACCTATAGTATCAGAAATCGTAGGTATTGGTGACTTGGACCAGTTTGTAGATGTAGACATACTCCAGGTAGGTGCTAGAAATATGCAGAACTTTGAGCTATTAAAGGAGCTAGGCAAGATAGGTAAGCCAGTCCTACTAAAGAGGGATTTTCATCTCACAGTCAAGGAGTGGTTGATGAGTGCCGAGTACCTAATGCACCATGGTAATGACCAGGTCATCCTATGTGAAAGAGGTATTAGGACCTTTAGTGATATTACAAGGAATACCCTAGACCTATCAGTGGTTCCTATCTTAAAAGATGTCAGCCACCTACCAGTGATAGTAGACCCTAGTCATGGAACAGGTATGTCTAGTCTGGTAGGCTCAATGTCCTTGGCAGCAATAGCAGCTGGGGCAGATGGCCTCATGATAGAGGTCCACAACGATCCACCGAATGCCCTATCAGATGGGGACCAGTCAATCCTACCTAGTCAATTTGCCCAAATAGTTGACCAGGTCATGAGAATTAAGAAGGCTCTTGGAGACTGCTAGTATGAGAAATATAAATATTAAAACTAAGTCTAAGTCCTACCAGGTCTTGATTGGTAGGGACTTATTAGAAAAATATAGGCCAGGAAATACTTACAAATTTACCGTCAAGCAAGGGGACCAATATTTGTATAGTTACAGATACAAATATTGATTCCCTCTATGCAGACCAGGTAGAGACATCACTTGCACAAAGCAGGATATAGGATCTCTAAGTATGTGGTAGAGCCGGGTGAAAGCCAACAAGGACCTAATCAACTACCAGGCTATAATTGACCATATGTCAAAGGAAGAAATGACTAGACAGGATATGGTCCTAGCCTTAGGTGGAGGTCTAGTAGGTGACCTTGCAGGTTTTTTGTGCAGCTACCTACCAGAGGGACTTGGCCTAGTCCAGGTTCCAACCAGCCTACTAGCCATGATAGACTCAAGTGTAGGGAGGCAAGACTGCTATTAATACCAGCTATGGTAAGAATCAAATAGAGCCTTTTACCAGCCGGACCCTAGTAGTATGCGATATCAATAGCCCTAGACAGTCTGAAGGATCAAGACTGGTCATCAGGCATGGAAATGGTAAAGTATGCAGTATTGGACAAGTCATTAGATATAAATAAGCTAGCCTCCAGGTCAGACCTAGGGGCTTTAATGGAAAATATATACCAGGCCATATCCATCAAGGCCAAGTATGTCATGGCAGATGAATTTGACAAGGGGCAAAGACAGGCCCTAAACCTAGGCCATACCCTAGGTCATGCCATAGAAAAGCTTAGCGACTACGAGCTTAGACATGGTCAGGCAGTGGCCCTTGGCCTAAACCTAATATCAAGGTATGCAGTTGCCAGGGGTATGATGAAATTTTCAGATCATATTAGTATAGCCATGGCCCTAGACAAGGCAGGCCTAGACCTTGCTTGTCCATACGAGATGGACCAGCTCATGGACCTTATAAGGGCAGACAAGAAGAGGCAGGGAGACAAGATTAACCTAATTGTTCCAAGGTCTATAGGTGACTGTCAAATCATAGAGATAGACCTTGAAGAGCTTGCGAGTTTTGATACAAGGCCAGTAGCTACTAGGACTATGAAATCAGGTTTATTGGGTGAAAGTCTGTCCCATAGCAAGTCACCAGAGCTCCATCTAGGCCTAGGTGACTACGACTATCAGCTATACGAAATAGCTAGGGAAGAGATAGACAATTATATGAAGGACTACCCGCTAGATTGCTCTAATGTAACCATACCCTACAAGGAGACAGCACTTGGCTACTGTGATGACTTATCAGCTAGGGCCAAGTCAATAGGAGCAGTAAATACCCTAGTTAAGCTAGGTGACGGTAGCCTATATGGAGACAACACTGACTATTATGGCTTTTCCAAGATGATCCAGGGGATAGACCTAGACCCTAGTGGTAAGTATGTCCTAATCCTGGGAAGTGGGAGGGAGCCTCCAAGACTGTAGAGGCCTACATGAAGGATATGGGGGCAGGACAGATTGTAATTGTATCCAGAAGCGGTCAAGACAATTATGAGAATCTGGACAGGCACTATGACCTGGCAGACATAATAGTAAATACCACACCTCTTGGCATGTATCCTAACATAGACCAGGCACCATTGGACCTGGGTCCCTTTAAAGGATTAGAGGCTGTCTTAGACCCTAATCTACAATCCGGAAGAAACCAGGCTACTTAGTCAGGCCAAGTCAATGGGTATAAGGTCAATAAACGGTATGACCATGCTTGAAGAACAGGCAAAATTAGCCTCATTTATATTCAAGCAGAGGATATTATAAAAACAGGTTTAAATAGATAAGGAAAAAGAAATGTTTGGTTATGTAAGAATAAATAAGATGGACCTGACCTTTCGTGAATATGAGCACTACAAGGCCTACTATTGTGGTCTCTGTAAGTACCTAAAGAGAAACCATACGGAGCTATCCAGGATGACAATCAACTATGATATTACCTTCCTGATAGTATTACTAAGCTCAATATACCAGCCAAGTGCCCAGGTATTTCACGAGAAGTGTATAGTGGATCCAGTGAAAAAGAAAAAGCACATCATCAATGAAATTACAGAGTATGCAGCCAGTATGAATATACTCCTAGCCTACTACAAGCTAGAGGATGATGTGAACGATGAGGGTGATATCAAGTCAAGGTTAGTAAGAAGGGCCTACAGGAAGTCCTTTAAGACAGCCTACGACAAGTACCCCCAAAAGGCAGACTTTATAAAGGCCTGTCTTGGAGAGTTGAGGTCTCTTGAAGAGGACCAGTCAACTTCAATAGACCAGACCTCAAACTGCTTTGCTAGACTTTTAGAGGAAATATTTGACTATAAGGATGATGAATACAGGAACAGGTTGAGGAAGGTTGGCTTTAATATAGGTAAGTACATATATATAATGGATGCCTATGAGGACCTAGATCAAGACCTTGAAAAGGGTAGGTATAATCCATTTAGTTCCTACAAGGACGACAGGGAAGGACTAAAGGTCAAGGTAGACAAGCTAATAGGCATGACCCTGGCAAGGCTCGAGGAGGCGATCCTAAACCTAGATATAAAGGTCAATAAGTCTATAATTGACAATATCATTTATTCAGGTGTCTACCTTCGCTACAAGGGCCTGATAAATGGTGCTGATAAGAAAAAACAGGAAGCGAACATGAAATAATAGGAAAGTAAGGTAAAAAATTTGACGAACACATCGAGTAAAGAACACATAAAAGAAAATAAGATGGGGTCTATGAACATCAAGAGACTAATACTGACTATGTCAGCTCCAATAGTAGTTTCTATGATGGTCCAGTCCCTATATAATGTAGTAGATAGTATCTTCGTTGCCCAGATTAGTGAGGAAGCAATTACGGCGGTATCCATGGCCTTTCCCTTCCAGCAGCTGATGATGTCTGTTGGTATAGGTACAGCTATAGGAGTCAACTCCTTCCTAGCAAGAAGCCTAGGTGCCAAGGAGTTCTCCAGGGTCAACAAGATAGCCAACAATGGTCTGCTGCTAGCCTTTCTTAGTTTTATAGCCTTCTTTATGATGGGGCTATTATTATCAGACAAGCTAATAACAATCCAGACAGACAACCAGGAGATAATTTCTCATGGGCCTGTCTACCTAAGGATATGTCTTATGGGGTCCCTTGGTATCTTTACCCACCTTATGTTTGAGAGACTACTCCAGGCAACGGGCAAGACTATGTATACTATGATTGCCCAGATAAGTGGGGCCCTGATGAATATAATTCTTGACCCAATAATGATCTTTGGTTGGTTTGGTATGCCGGCCATGGGACTAGCAGGCGCTGCCCTAGCAACTGTAATATCCCAGTATGTAGGTGCCCTTGTAGTTGCCTACCTATGTATAAGGAAGGAAAAGGACATAGATATTGGATTCAGGTATATGAAGCCAGACTTCAAAATAATAAGAGATATATATGCAGTAGGTATACCTTCAATTATAATGATATCTATATCTTCTGTAACTATATTCTCAATGAACCAGATATTGGCCAAGTTTTCCATAACAGCAGTTGCCCTTCTTGGTATATACTTCAAGTTACAGAGCTTCATATTTATGCCTGTCTTTGGCCTAAACAACGGTATAATACCAATAGTAGCCTACAACTACGGGGCTGGCAACAAGGAGAGGATGAGGGAAACAATATTCCTAGGCATGAGGTATGCGGTGACTATAATGTTGATTGGTACCTTGATAATGATGGTATTCCCAGACAAGCTTCTAGGCATGTTCAATGCATCAGACCAGATGTTGGTCATTGGTAGGGTTGCCTTTAGGATAATAGCTACCAGCTTTGCATTTGCCGCCATATCTATAATATCTATAGGGGTCTTCCAGGCCATAGGTAAGGGAACCCTTAGTATGATGATATCCATAATCAGGCAGTTGCTAGTCCTAGTACCCCTAGCCTACCTATTCTCACTAACTGGCAACCTAGACAGGGTATGGTGGTGTGTAATAATTGCTGAGCTAGTGGCTGTTAGTATATGTGTAAGGAATATAAGGAAGATTATAAATTAATATATTAGAAATCTGAAATAAGTAAGGAGGACAAAATGAAAAAGTTAGGACTATTGCTGATACTAGTAGGTATCCTATTTTTATCAGTACCAAAAATATCTGAATATCTCCTGATGAAAAAGGGGCAGGATATAAACATATCCCAACTTTCAGACAAGGACCTAGAAAAAAATGCCAAGCCTAGCAGCGAGATTAACTATGATGCATCTAAGATTGACCCTATAAATATAAACGGTGTAATACTGAATAGGGATAGGGCAGACATGTCGAAGGTCATCGGTCAGCTGGTAATACCATCTATAAATAAGAACATAGCCTTGTTTGAAGGTCTAGAGAACAACAGTTTAATGTATGGTGCCTGCACTATGAAGCCCAACCAGCATATGGGCCAGGGTAACTATGCTATAGCAGGCCACTATTGTAAAAATGACAAGATCCTATTTGGTGGTCTGATGAATATTAAGGAAGGCGACATAATCAAGCTGACTAACAAGAAAAAAACATCTACGAGTACAAGGCTATCAAGATGATGAAGGTAAAGGATGACAGGGTGGACCTGATAGGGGATGGTCTTCTAGGTCAGTATGACGGCAAGGCCATAGTATCCTTGATGACATGCTACTATGATGAGGGCCGGCTATAGGGTACTTTGTAATAGGAAGCTTTAATAGGTTATATCCTTATTCAAAGGAAAAGATGCTTGAGGGTATAAGTGAGTAGGAAACAGGGATTTGGACCCAAGAAATATATTTAATGGTTAGATATTTAGCGTTGGTGAGAGAAAATCTCTCCCAACGCTAAATTTTATACAACCAAAATACTGAAGAGATACTGGAAAATACCACTTACAAAGAACTGGGAATTAAACAGGATATATTTTTACAAGAACATACACTTTAAAAAAATATGACTAGTTCAATTGATATATTATACTATATGTTAAGGGAATTTCCTAACTTAAAAGAGGCCTATGATTTTTTTATCAAAACTTCCTATTAAGTATATCTAATAATGATGTAGCTATGCTTGAAGACATTCTAAATACTAGGACTGATAAAAATACCGATGTATTTTAGGAAGAGTATAAAAACCCTTAAAAAGCTTAGAAAATATGTGGTTAACTCATTGAAATATGACTATACGAATGCAATTGTAGAGGGCAAAAACAACAAGATAAAGATAATTAAAAAGAGTATCCTACGGATATAGGAGTTTTAGGAATTTTAAGGCAAGGATAATGCTAATGGAAAGGTATAAGATACAAAAAGGGCAACATCCATAGCTATAATTTTTGCTATGGATGCTGCCGATAATTTAATAGATTTTGTTGATTTAAATTATCACCAACGTTATTTGACATAGAGCCCTTTTTATTTTGCCTTTTATAAAAAATTAAATTTTTCTTTCTAAATATATTACTTATAAGCCCTTAGATGGATATAACATCTTGATTATGGTTTTGGTCATTAAGTGAGTTATGACCTCCCTATTACTATGGCATAACCTGACTTTTTCTATATCCCACTGGCCAGGTTCATCCTCAGAAGCTGGCAGTGCTGCTAAGAATTCCTTCATATCGCTATTATCCCTAGTATCAGATATAGGCATTACAATAGAATTCCTTGGCTTAACAAGGTTAATTGCACTTATTGAGTCTGGGAATTTCCTTCCATCTACAAATAATATATTATAGTATCCTTGGGCTACCCTAGCAACCTCCTTAGCTGTTTCATACCTATCTACTCCAGCAAGTCTATTTCCTCCATCTTGAGTAACTGAATCTGTACCACCTATTGTATAGGATGCACTTGTGCCGGCTGGTAGCTTGTATGGTTTTTGATCCATCAACCAACATCAAACCAAGGTTTTTGTTGTGGCATAGACCAGAGGCAGTCAATGCATCTGGGAATTTCCTGTCATCGGCAACTGCTGAGATTTGTAAATCCAGCCATCTTAATTGTAGCAAGGTTTCTATCATAAGCGTTTGCATTACCAATTCTAACCACCTTAGTATTTGGGCATATTCTTTTTAATATATTTTCAGTAGAAGCGTAAACTTCATTTTTCACTACCTATGATATAGATCGTCTTACTATTGTAATAACCCTTCATAAGGCCAATATTAGCATAATCTGGCCTTATGAGAAGTAGCCTGCATTAAAGGCCCACATATATTATATGCACTCAAACCATCCTGGAAGGAATTCTGATTAACCAGAACTGTCGGCACATTCTTACCACCTGTCAAAGGGTAAACATCTGATGAATTCTTATGGATTCAATGAATTTGCTACATACTCAGCTGTCTTTATCCTATCTGCTCCATAAAACCTTTTCCAACCTCCATCAAAAACCTCCATACGGTCTATACTCTTTCCATAAGGCAGAAGATGGTAATATCGTAGCAAGTACAAGGCTTGTTACAAAAACAAATGATAACCCCTTTTTAAATAAGTTAGTTTTTATCATGATTTACCTCCAAATATGCTAGTATTACTGTTAATAGTTTATCTACCAACTACTCATAGTATATAAATATATATAATATATGTCAATATATATTGTATAATAATTTTTAAATTATATCTTAATTATCAAGATATATGTTATACTTTGAGAAATACTCCGATACTATTTTATTAAGACTTTTTAAGTATAGGTTAGTAGACTATTTAGCGTTGGGAGAGAATTTTTCTCTCACCAACGCTAAATATTATACAACCTTTATTGCGATGAAAGGAGGGTGCAGATGACAGGTGAAAAACAAAGCTGAAAAACACATTCAGTAAAAATAGGAAAAACAAACTATATAGTTACAGTGCATTTCAGTGAAACCAGTAATGAAACAATTACAGATAAAAATAAATAGACTCATTCAGAAAGAATGTGAAGATATGAGTTACAAAAAAAGACGAATAAATTTCTTAACTACCCTTGACAAAGCTATCAGAAGATACTCTTTAAAGTCTATGGAGATTGCAGGAAATGATGCCTTAGAAAAGGGGTGTGAGAGGTGGAAAGAAAAAGGTCTTGGCACTCCTGCAACAAGGGCAGGGATTATTGAAAATTTAATCTTTAAGGATTTGTAAAAGAGATAAGAAAAATCTTATAGCCACTCATAAAGGAATTAGCCTTTGTAACGATTGTAGCGGATAGCTTTTAAGTCGGCAGAAACGACAGCGAAGTGGGAAATGAAATTATCGGATATTGTTCAGGGAAAATTTTCAAAGGAAGAATTTTTGAAAGATATTGAAAATAAGATAAAAGAGGTTGTTCTGACATATAGCAAGTAAGTAGGGACTAATCTCAGAGTAGAAAAATATCTTAAAAGTGCTATAATATTTTGTAGGAAAAGTAGGGCGAAAGGAATTAGTCATGAAAGATACATTTATGGATACTGCTAAAGTTATGTCAAAAGGACAGGTTACTATCCCGAAAAGGATAAGAGAACTTTTGAATTTAGAAAATGGGGACTATGTTACTTTTGTTGTAGCTGAAGGAAAAATACAAATTGTTAATTCAAAAACTTTTATAGAGGATAATATACAGGATAGGAAATGAACTATAGATGTGAGATGCCAATAGGAGGAATTTATGAATAAAGAAAAGGCTACTTTGCAAAATATAAATACAGAGAAAAACAACAATCCATTTGAAGAGATTGTTATGATTGTAGAAAATGCAAAAGAGCGTGCATATAGAAAAGTTAATGAAGAGCTGATTTTGATGTATCAATAGGTAGGGAAATACATTAGTGAAAAAACTAAGGAGGCATCTTATGGATCCGGTTTCGTTGACAATGTAGCTGAATTTTTCTCTACTAACTATCCTGAATTAAAGGGCTTTAATCGTAGAGGACTTTACAGAATGAAGCAATTCTACGAGTTGTACAGTGGTGATGAAAAAGTGTCAACGTTGTTGACACAATTGAGTTGGTCTAATCATTTGAAAATAATGTCTGGATCTAAAAGTAAAGAAGAAAGAGAATTCTACATTAACTTTGCAATTAAGGAGAATCTAACTCATCGAGAGTTGGTAAGACAGATGGACAGTGGCTATTATGAACGTTATATGCTTTCAAATAGTAATAATTTGCCCGCTATACAAAGGGCAAAACAGGAGACGCATAATTTGTTTATGGACAGTTATGTATTGGAATTTCTTGATGCTCCCAAGATTGGAAATGAAAGAGAATTTCAGAAGTCAATTCTTGAGAATCTGAAGAACTTTATTTTAGAAATTGGAAAAGATTTTTCCTTTATAGGTAATGAGTACAGAGTACAGGTCGGAAATCATGACTACTATATAGATTTGTTATTCTATCATAGAGGATTATCCTGTTTGGTTGCTTTTGAACTTAAAATTGGAGAGTTTAAACCAGAATATGTTGGTAAAATGAACCTATACTTGGAGGCACTGGATAGAGAAGTGAAGAAACAAACCGAAAATCCAAGTGTAGGAGTAATCCTTTGTGCATCTAAAGACGATGAGGTAGTAGAATTTGCATTAAGTAGAAAGCCTTTCACCCTACAATGGTATCTGAATATAGGTTAAAAATTGATAGATAAGAGTCTCTTACAAAGAAAAACTAAAAGAATATATAGAAATTGTTGAGGAAAATAGAAGAATAAATTTTTGAGGAGATATGGTAAATGATTAGTGTTTTAAAAGACTGAGTTACCAATGGTTATTTAAATTATTGCTATTATTGTAAGTGTTAAAATGAATAATAAGAATAAAATACAAGAACAGAACTACAATAATAGTATGCTTAATTTAGAAGAACAAAAGAATGCATTGCATTCACAAGAAAGAAGGACCGATGAACTATTTATGAAATTAAATAGTAGATCAAATTTAATTCTTTTTTCATATAGTGCTAGATGATTCTAAAATAGAAAAAGATTGAAGGAGAGAAAAATAAAAATTAACTATTGGGATAATTAATATTGGAAAGTAAGCAACAAATAATATTGTGATTTATCCTATGGGAAATGGATTAAAAAAATCATTTTGTTACAGTAAATGAACAGCACAACAGCTATTTCTTGTGCGACAATCTTAGCAAGTATTACGCAATCTCTGGAGATTTAGTAGAATTTAGTTTAATGAAAGAGATACCATTAGAAAATGGAGGTAAAATCAATAATTTTATTAGGTTTAAAGTTCGATTCAAAGATCTTTAGGAATTTGTATGAACAAGAATTTGAATTCGGATATGATAACTATTTGGTAAAAGGATATAACTTAAAAATTCTTCTAGTGTACCATTATTAATAGAAGAACAGTAGTGGGAAACTATGAAGAGTACGAATTTAATGAATAAGTAACTTTTTAGTTGATTTAAATTATCACCAACGTTATTTGACATAGAGCCTATTTAATATAGGAAATAATACCTGTATAGTAGAAAGGATATAATAGGAAAGAAAAACTTACACAATAGAAAAAGACAACTTATAAAGGAATAGTTCGTGAAATAACTCGGAGTAAATGAAAATAACGTTCTATTAATATGATAGATAAGTATAAAAGTAATATGTATGAGTAAAAGTTACAACAAAAAGTTACAAGAGCTTCCTTATTTTGGTAACTAAAAACCAGATAATAAAAATAAAAGCTCTTGTAAATATGAAAAGCTATTGTATAATAGTAAAGATATTGAAGAAAAAAGCAAATAAAAACAAAAGAAAAGCGCAAGTAGGATGTATATAAAGACCTATATTTGTTGATGGTTTTGAATGCAAAAACATCTTTGAAATTATTACAATTTTGTAATAATATTAAAGTGTGAGAAATGTATGGTTCTATATATTGTTCGGAATCATAAAGAATTATTAAAAGAAATGTAATCAATAATATGTTTGGGAGGAATGATAACATGAAGAAACAAATAGCTGTTTTAATGGCTGCTGCGACTGCAGTAACAACTGTAGCTCCAGTAGTGGCAAATGCTGCTAACGTGCAGACTGACAAGGCTACTGCTTTAGCTAAGGTAAAGGAAGCATTTGCTGTAAGGTATACTGATCCAGCAGAAACTGGTTTAGTAGGTAAGGTAGTTAAAGATGGTAAGGAGTACATGAACTCTGTATACAAGTATGCTGCTAAGATTGATGGTACATACAGAAAGGCAGATGGTACTAGAGAATTTGCAGATGTAAAAGCTGATTCTTACGAAGGTCTATCTCTAGAAGATATCGAAGCTTTATTTAACTATGCCAACCTACACGGTAAGGAAGTTGTACTTGAAAAAGTACAATAGGGATTCAGAAAGTTTGATAACTTTATATCACCTAGTGAATATACTGCATATCAGAAGTATGTTGTAGATGCTGCCGATGCAAACAATGACCAGACTATAAAGGATATGTTCACTAACATGCTTTTATATCAAGAAGGGGACTGACATTTGTAGCTCCAGATTATTTAGCAGCGTTGAATACAATGGTTTGAGATATGTTCTAAGTCAGTAGGAGCAAGCAAGACTCCAGCTCTAGTTCCAGAAGCTTTTAGCTGCTGATGCTAATCTTTCGCTTATGTCTATGGCTGACTTAGTAGGCAAGAAGGTTGTATTCTTAAATAAGGCTGATGCTGCTGCTGCAAAGCTTGAAGCTCTACAACTGCAAAGTTTTTGAAGTGTTTGATTTTGCTAATGTATTAAGGATTAACCTAGCTGGTGGAGCAGTTATTACATTAAACGAAAAAGAGCTCTTATGTTCTTAACTTTGAGTATGCTATTGAGCAAGGATGGAAAGATCCACAACGTTAAGGCTAAAAATATAAAAGATGTTGCTGATGCAACTACTAAGATAATAGACTTTGGTAAGGTTGAAACTGTAAATGGAACTAGCAGGCATATAACATTGCCACTAAGCTTGATTCTGAAGAAAATGTATTTGTATCTCAGGCTAGCTACAAGTATGATATTAAGGATCTGTATTCAACAGCAGATGGTTACACTGTAAAGGGTGCTGATGTAGTTAATAGATTCATAAAGGCTGCTGGTAAGGCTATGAAAAGATTCTGCAGGTAAGTTTGTTAACCAGCCGGATGCACAGTTTAACTTTGATGGTAAGAGATACCAGATATACTTCAGCAAGGCGACTTTTTAAACTCAATTAATCAGTATAAGGATAACAAGGGTAACTGGGGATTTGATATACCAGTTAAGGTTGTTGCTCTAGATGATGTTGAAGGTAGTATGGGAAGAGATGTTGCTGCATTTGAAAAGAAGGTGTCACTTCTGCAGTAGTTAGATTCGAAGGTGCTTCTGAATTAGAAGCATCTACAGTACTAGAGACCTTATCAACGGTAAGGAAGTAGTTGCTGCTAGAAGAAATGTTCTTGCAGGTCAGAATAGATTTGATACAGCTATAGCTATTTCTAAGGAAAGATTTGAAAAGGCTGATTCAGCTAATGCAGTTGTTCTAGTTGGACAGTACTCAATAGTTGACGGTCTTGCTGCAGCTCCATTTGCGAAAGGCTGCTAATGCTCCAGTTCTATTCTCTAGATTTGATAGCATAGACAAGAATACTGTTGAAGAAATAGGTAGATTATTAGGTAAGGATTCTGCAAAGAAGGTTTATATAGTAGGTGGAGAGAATACAATATCTGCTAAGGTTCATGACCAGTTAGTTAAGGAACTTAACTATAGAGTAGAAAGAATCGAAGGTAGAGATGGGTATGAAACTTCTAGAAAGCTTGCTGATAAGCTATCAGCAACAACTAATAGAACTTCTAGCAGTGTTGAAATAGTTGGTGGAAGAGCGGAAGCGGATGCTGTGTCTATATCAGCTGTAGCTGCTAGAGACCTAGCTCTCAATCATCGTAGTTCCTCAGAAGCAGCTAGACTATGCTACTAAGGGAATACCTAAATAAAAACTACAAGACTGGCGTTGACTACAACATAATCGGTGGAGTTAACTCTGTATCTGCACAGGTTGAAAAAGGACCTTGTAGCTATAACTGATCATGAAAAAGGGTGTTAAAGAGATTTGCAGGAGATAATAGACAGTTAACAAATGCTGAAGTTATCAGTGCATTCTACAATAAAGCTGAAGGACTAGTTGTAGCTAAGTCTGATACTAAGTCTCTAGTAGATGCTCTTGCTGCAGCACCACTAGCAGGTGAAAAGAAATATCCAATCCTTCTTGCTACTAAGAAGCTAGAAGATGCTCAGAAGACAGCCCTTAGAAACCACGTTGTAGGGATACCAGCAGAAGGTAGAGCAACGGATGTGCTAAGGTATACGAAATAGGTATGGGTATAGCTTCTGAAGTTATGACAACTGTATACCAGATCTTAGGTCTATAAGATTTAACAACAAAAATACTTGTAATAAATGGAAATATTTATATAAGTGATATTTGCAAGGGTAGAGGTTTCTCTACCCTTGTCTTTCATAAACAAGTAAATACAAAAAGGGGGAACTGAGTATGAAATTAAGAACAAAGAAGTTTATATCTATTGCTATTGGTATGGCCCTATTTGTTACCAATGCAGGTCTTGTACCTGGCTGTTGCAGAAGATCTTGATGCCAAAAACTATATTGAGCTTATGGGAAGCGATAGGTACCAAACTGCCATTGAGTTGAGTAAGCATACATTTACTAAGACCGCAAATGCTGTTATTATAGCAAGTGGCGAATCCTATCCAGATGCACTGGCAGGTAGTACTTTGGCAAGTGTTTTACATGCACCTTTAATATTGACTAAGAAGAACAGTATTAAGTCTGATATCTTACTGGAGTTAGCCAGACTTAAACCTAAGTCAACATATATACTTGGTGAGAGATACTATATCAGAAGGTGTGGAAAAGGAAATAAAGAATGTACACGATAATGTAGAGAGGCTATACGGTGTAAATAGATATGATACTTCCGTGAAAATAGCAGATAGAGGTAGGGGCCCTTACAGATAATAAAATCAAAAGATACAGTAATAGTAAATGGCAAGAACTTCCCTGATGCCCTTTCAGCTGGAGCCCTAGGTGCAAAGCTAAAGGCACCACTAATTTTGACTAACGGAAAATCACTCACCTACTGGTTACGAAAACGTTATGAATAAGTCAGAAAGAAACCTAAATACCATTGTTGGTGGACCTAATTCTGTTGGATATACCGGACCTATACGCTGATAGGATTAGCGGTATTAATAGGTGGTGAAAACTTCGCAGCACTAGCACAGAAGTTCTTTGCAAAAGAGCCAAACAGCAGTTATTGCTAGTGGACTTGACTATCCTGATGGCCTTTCTTCTGTAACATTATACCATGCATATCAGATGCCAATTCTATTGACTAACAAGAAAAACTTGAATGCAAGTGTTATTAATTACTTGAATTTAAATGATGTTAATACTGCCCTAGTAGTTTGGTGGTATGTCATCTATTGGCGTGACACCGAGAGATGAGGTAAAGGAAATAGTTAATAGACATAAGTTTAAGGTTAAATCACCAGAAATTGTCACTCCTTTAGAAGATGGCGATACAGCTATTACTGTAAAGCTAAATGAAAGACCAAGCAATGATGGTATGGTTGAACTTTACAAACTTGATAAGGATGGCAAGGTAGAGAATAGAATCCACCAGTCTGGATCATACAAGACTAATGCTCAGAATACAAGTCTAAGATTAACTGGTTTTGTCCTTAAGAAGGGTGAAAAGTACGTTGCTAGAAGGGTTGAAACTATAAACAAGGTTAAAGAATACAGTAGGTTTAGCCCATAGCTACAGTTGGTGAAAAATATGCCTACAGCTGAAAAAGAACTAGCTAAGTTATCACTCAATAGAGGCTAAATTAACAGCTTCTGACAGCGAAAATACTGCAACTGTTGTGAATGCACTAAGAGATGCTGTATCTAAAAATAAAAATTTGAGTAGTTCATATAGGGTTACGCTTGAAAACTATTATGTTTCTATTGGCAATATAGTAGACAATAGAGAGAACAGGTAAAATAAAAGTTACAGTAACTCATATGACTAATAAGAATGATACTGCTACAAAGGAAATAGATTTTTACAATTAAGATAGTTAGCAATAGTATTGATAAAGGTACATATAATAAAAATATTCCTTCTCCACTTATAAGAAATAATGTTGAAGGTAGAAGGATACCTATTACAATTGTATTGCAGGAAGATGGTGTAGTTCCTGATGCTGACAAGAAGATAAAGACTAAGGTCTTGATTAAGGAAAAAGGTAATAATGGATTCGAAGAGACTGAGACGATAACGTTTGAGTCCTCAGCAGGAAGGGTCTAATACTTTAAGGTATATAGGTTTATTGGATATTTCTAAGGATACTAAAATGCCGGAACAATAAAGATACATGCAGAATCAGAGAAAAACCCTAAGGTATACGATGATTATGAAATTGAGTATGTATCTAATGACCTTAAAGGGATAGAGGTTAAAAAGAAAATGGAGACATAGTTAATAATACAGTAGAATATAGTGAATTATCTAAGCCTATGTCAATTTATATTAAGGCAAACTTTGAGGTGCATATGAAAAATATACTTTGGATTTTGACAATGTTCTTATAGATGGTGATAAGACAGACCTTACTAAGGTTAGCATGGTTAAGGCTGAAAATGGAGGCTTATAAGTTAACTCTTACAGATAATAATACTGGTCTTCTAAAAGTAGGTCATAAATTCGGCCTTAAGCTAAAGGTTAAAAAAGGCTGAGGGCAATGCAAGTATGGATAAGGTAATATATTTCCAGTATATCAAAAATAAAGGTTGTATAATATTGGTTGTATAATATTTAGCGTTGGTGAGAGAAAATTCTCTCCCAACGCTCAAATTTTTACATAGGACACACATCAAATCTCATGTATAATTTAAATCACCACAATTAGGAGAAATGATGTGTGTTCTAATGCTAGTATAACAGAAATCTTAGGAATTAACATGATAAAAATTTAGTAATTTTAGGGAACAAAAAGAAAAATATTAAGGGTATAGAATATACAGTCTTAAGGGGAAAGTTTTCATATAGGCCGACTTGCTGCCCTAAATGTGGTATAGTCAATGAAAATTATGACATAATTAGAAATGGAAGTCAGACTGTAAAAATACTTTTTAATAGGGTCAATACAAAACCCAATGATATTAATGGTTAAAAAGCAGAGATTCTTCTGTAAGCATTGTGAATCAACATTTATGGCCAAAGAAACACCTATCGTAGATAAGGGGTGCTTCATATCGAATGATGTTAAAGGTCAATCGTTTTAAACCTATGTGAGACTAAGTCGATGGACTTAATTGCAAGAGAACACTGTGTATCTCCTACTAGTGTTGCCAGAATACTCCGTTTAACTGAAGACAGAAGAAGAAAAAATTATCTTCCTAGGATTCTATCAATAGACGAATTCAAGTCAGTAAATACAGTTGATGCGTCTATGAGTGTGAATTTAACCGATTTAGAAGGCGGTCATATTTTTGATATCCCTGGCAGATGGAGGCAAGATACCTCTTTGAGTATTTTAATTCCTATCCCTTGAAGGTCAGAAAAAGGGTAGAATATGTGACTACAGACATGTATAGGCCATATATTGATCTTGCCAAGAAGGTCTTTCCAAATGCCAATATCGTAGTTGATAAATTCCACATAGTACAGCTCTTGACAAGAGAGTTAAACAAGCTAATGTAAAGTATAAAATATAAATGAACAATTAGTGGAATATAATAATGTACAAATAAGAAAAATATGATACTGTATTCGTGGAGGTAAATGCACATGAATACAGTACTATTAACTCAACTAAAAATATTAAAAATGAGCGACATTAAACCAAATTTTTCAGAGCTTGCAAGGTTATATGAAATGGACCGAAGAACTATTAAAAAATACTATGAAGGATATGAAGGAAAACCTAAAAATAGATATAAAACTAGTAAATTAGACAAATATAAAGAATTAATAGGTATCAAACTTGCAATTAAGGGGGTCAATGTCAGGTCTGTTTATGAATATTTAATATCTGAAATAGATTCTGACATTGGGACATACTCTAATTTCAATAAGTATGTTAAAAAAGAAGGTTTGAAACCAAGTAAAACTCCCAAAGGGTTCCCACGATATGAAACGTCACCTGGAATACAGGCTCAAGTTGATTGGAAAGAAGATATATCTATAAAAAACAAATTCGGAAAAATATTCACGTTTCACGTTTTTAGCTACAAGTTAGGTTATTCAAGATATCCAGTCTTCATTTACAAGTCAAGTCGTACAAGAGAAGATGTAATTGACTGCCTTATTGCATCTTTTAAAAATACTGGTGGCGTACCTAAGGAGATTCTTTTTGACAACATGTCGTCACTTGTAACTTTTAAAGATGGGCATGCAACAATTAGTCCTAAAATACAGGCTTTGCCAAGGATTTTAACTTTAAAAATCAAAACGATGTAAGCCACATCATCCTTTCACTAAGGGTAAGGTTGAAGCTGCAAATAAATTCATTGCTTGGATACTACCATATGAAGGGCGAGTTTGAAACAGAAAAAGACCTAATTGAAATATTGTCTGGTATAAACAAGAAAGTATGCACTAGGATTTGCTATGAAACAGGACTTACACCAGTACTATTACTGCAAAAAAGAAGCAGAGTACCCAACCACTGCCTGATATAAATATCGTGGAATCCTATACAGCAAAAGAAACTCGACGCACGACCGTCACAAAAGATTCCATGATTACCTATTTAGGTTGCAAATACTCTGTTCCACATCAATATATTGGTAAAACAGTTTTCTATCTGTCACCAAAAGATATGTTATACATATATTATAGCACAGATTTGATAAGCATGCACAGTATAAGTAACCGAAGGTTAAATTACAAAGAGGAACATTACAAGCAGCTACTCAAGTATTCTATCAAAAATGAAGATTCTATAGATGAGTTAGCTGAAACTAATTTAAGGCAGATGGATGAATTTCTTTAAGGAGGAAAAAATATGTCATCACATCAAAAATTATTAAATGGACTAGAAGAGATTGGTATAATATGTATTCAAGATCATATTGATACCTATATAGATCTCGTAAACCAGGGGGAAAAATCCTTTGGAGAGGCTCTTGAAGAGCTTGTTGAGATCGAGCGTGTCTACCGACAAGCGAAAAGGGACAGTATTAATTTACATATTGCTAATTTCCCATTCCTAAAAACCATTGATGATTTTGACTTCGGATTCCAACCAGGAATCAATAAAAAAGAAGTCTTAGAACTAAATAATCTAGGTTTTTTGGAAAAATATGAAAATATAATATTTGTTGGTTCTAGTGGAGTAGGAAAGACTCATTTAGCTACATCTCTTGGTATTAGCTGTACGAAAGCGAGATACCAAACATACTTTATATCCTTTGAATCCTTAATCTCACAACTAAAAAAGGCCTTAAATGAGAATAAGCTTGAATCACGATTAAAGTTTTATGCCAAAATACAAGGTTTTAATTATAGATGAGTGGATATATGCCAATTGATAAAGATGCTGCTAACATGTTTTTTCAGCTAATCGCTAAAAGGTATGAAAAAAATACTACAATTGTGACAACAAATATGCCATTTTCCAAATGGGGTGAGTTCTTTGGTTCGTCGACTCTGGCCAATGCAGTTTTAGATAGACTTTTACACCATTCTAAAATTATATCAATAAAAGGCCCCTCATATCGTCTTAAAGACAAGAGATCCTTCATTGATGATAGAGAGTTGATGGATAGTTGAGCTCAAATTGTACATTTTTATTTTTCCATTTTTGTACATTTTAATATTGACATTTACATGCAAATAATCGAGAACGATTAGGTGATTGGGAGGCTGATACAGTTATGGGGCAGACTGGTAAGGCTTGCTTAGTAACATTAACTGATCGAAAAAAGTAGGTATCTACTATGTAATTGCAAAAAGAATTCATTTTTAGTCAAACAAGCTGATGATTGAGCTTTTAGAAAAATCAACCTCTAGAAACAATAACTCCTGATAGAGGAAAAGAGTTTTCTAAACATGCAGAAATTGGTCAGGAGTTGAATTTAGTAGAGTTTTATTTTTCCATTTCCACATCATCCTTGGCAGAGAGGAACAAACGAAAACACCAACGGATTGTTGAGAGAATATTTTTCCGAAAACTGTAGATATTAATCAATCAGATAGCTATGTTGAAGCAAAAATGAAAGAAATAAATCTTAGACCGCACAAATGCTTAAATTGGAAAAACTCCATACGAGGTTTATCATTCAGTAGAGTTGCATTTGACTTGACAATTCAAGGTAAATTCTTTTCATTCTAAAAGCACCTAACTTCTGTTAAGGTGCTTTAGGATATATTATTACTCCATTAATCAATACACTTTAATTGTTTATAAGTATTCGATTATTGTTTCAATTTCATTTTTCATCATCTAGCTTTTTAGTTGATCACTAAAAGATTTTTCATATTCTTCTTCCTTTAAATTTTTCTTTTTAATATTTGCTATTTTTCCAATTAACCTATTACTACTTTTTAGCCCAGCATAATCTTTTTACATATTCATATATTTTTCTTTCATATCTAAAACCATTATACAATTATTTAGTTCTTCTTGCTTAAGTTCCAAGCTTTCTATTTTATCCTTTACATTCTCTAGTTCTTCCTCTAATTGATTGATTTCAATTATAATTATATCTTTATATTTTTATCTAATATTGGATTCTTTACATTATCTGATATTTGATTCATTACATTTCCTCCTTTACTATAATTACTATTGCTATTATTTTTATCGCAACAAAATATTTTTACAACATATTAAAAACTTATCCATGCATATAGTGACCGTGTACAAATAGTGGACAACATTGATGCTTGCGGAATGGATTACAGCAGCTGCCTTCGCTCGTTAGTAATCCCCTGCATGATACCTACATCTGCTTCTACTTAACACTGCTTGTATTGCGTACAAGCAGAGTTAATAAAACTTTCGCCACTCTTCTTGCCATTTAAACATTTAGCTTCATTCTTTCTCTTGGGCAAGCTTTACATTAGACGCATATCTGTTGGTTTGCATCTCTTCGAACTCAACTAAATTTTTAAAAAGCGGCATTATTCGCAGTATCAGTAGCTTTTCTTCGTATTTCTACCCAAGATAATCGTCTAACTTTAAGAAGCCTTGATAATCTATTAAAGCCATTTACTCTCAATTTAATCACCCTCTGTTTATCCTTCGTATCAATATATGCTATACTCTTCATCCAAACAGTCTTTCACAAGTGCAACGCAGAATTTAGGTTACTTCTGTCTAAATAATCCTCTAAGTATCTGAAAATAGTCTTACCCACCAGAATATTTCAGACAATAAAAGTTCAATATCTACATCAATGTTACTAATTTCATATAATATCTCTGTGCCATTCTTTGAGTTAATTTTTTTGTAGATAGTGTCTGCTTAGTTATCCCAAATTCTTTTTGCCAAAAATACCTGGTTTTGTTTCGTGTAGAGCCATCACTGATTTTAATTTAGCTTTATTCATTACTCATTATTACCACCTTCTCTCTCAACATTGTATCTAAAAAGATACTTAAGTATATAATAGAATATTATTTTATATAAGTCAATACTATTTGTATCTTTTTAGAATTTTAAAAAAATATTGAAATTTATATTGTTTAATGTTAAAAATTTAGATACATCTTATAGTGTGAAAGGGTGTGATATACCATGAAAAGATATAATACTATTCACTAAAAACCATGGCAGAAAAGAATTAAAGATAGAAGAATTCAGCTAGCTTCACCCAAGAAGAACTGGGTAATAGGATTGGAACTCAGAGGGCTGCAATTAATAAATATGAATCTGGATTAGTTGAAAACATGAAACGCAACACAATAATGAAACTATCCTCTGCGCTAGATGTTAGCCCTAGATGGTTAATGGCATTTTGATACGGATGATGCGAATAGTGTACTGATAACCATTTTAGATTTCAAAGAAACACTCTATACATTATTCAGAAATCATGTAGACGGATATGACTCTAATTATGAAATTATTTATTATATGGGCGGTGAACCAATCCAAAAGGTAAAATGCCACTATTTCATAGTGCTACCGACTATGTATTAATAACAGATTTAACACGCAATAAAACGTTAGAAATTAATTCGTTTAAATACGCTGACATTCTTGAGGCTAAAATAACAGAAATTTCCAATTTAGTAGATAATGAACTGAAACAAATACCTAAATTTATTTACTCAGAATCCTCTCAGACATCAAGATGTGATGAGAAAAAATACACCTAAGTACGACACCATTTATGCCACGGAAAAATCTACTAAAGAATTTGGTTACATGTACCCCGGAAACGTAAAAAAATACCTTGTCTTACGGACCGGAATGACCTAAGTGACTACGATTTTGCAACTATAATATCTGATGATAGTATGGAACCTAGCTATGCGCATGGAGATGTCATATTAATAAAAATTTGATATGATAATGTTAATGGTGGGATCTATCTAGTTGATTACGGTGGTAAGACATACATAAAGGAAGTTATATAATGATGGTGATAGATTTAGGTTAGTGTCTATTAACAAAAACTCGAAAACATAATTGTTGATATACCATCTAATGATGGTACGTATTTTAATATCGTGGGTAAAGTGGTGGATAGTTTTACGCCAATTAATAAATAACACAGTCGGAGAAAAATTGGGTTGTGATGTACGATTAAAAACTTTGAGAAATCTACTGTCAGGTATGGGGTCATTGCAATGCCATTAGCATGTTGATGAACCTCTTAGACGTCTTAGAAAGTAACAAAGTCATTAAGTATACACAAAGGTGTAAGATTGATAAGAATAAATCATCAATATCTTTTACTGATAGAAGGGTACTGTTACTAAATAAAAATTATTTGAGTGTGATATGTCGGTAATCTATACAGCCAAAATGTGTGACTGTATTGAAGCTCATCTTCGCACAAAGGATTCTACAGTTAATGTGATTGTTGGTACTACACAAAAAACAATGAGAAGATGGCCCTATGTGGGAACCAAGTAATTAAGGCTCTCGAGAGTATGCAAAAACTCCGTAAATTAAAATAAGTCCTTCTATGGTAAAATATAAGGTTAGAGATGATTTAGCGTTGGGAGAGAAAAATTCTCTCCCAACGCTAAATTTTTGGTAAAAATAGGAACACACATCAAATCTCATGTATAATTTAAATCACCACAATTAAAAAGGAGAAATGATATGTGTTCTAATGCTAGTATAACAGAAATCTTGGGAATTAACGATAAAAATTTAGTAATTTTTAGGTAACGAAAAAGAAAAACATTAAGGGGATAGAATATACAGTACTAAGGGAAAAGCTTTTCATATAGGCCAGCTTGCTGCCCTAAATGTGGTATAGTCAATGAAAATTATGACATAATTAGAAATGGTAGTCAGACTGTAAAAATACTTTTTAATAGGGTCAATACAAACCCAATGATATTAATGATTAAAAAGCAGAGATTCTTCTGTAAGCATTGTGAATCAACATTTATGGCACAAAACACCTATCGTAGATAAGGGGTGCTTCATATCGAATGATGTTAAAAGGTCAATCGTTTTAAACCTATGTGAGACTAAGTCAATGGACCTAATTGCAAGAGAACACTGTGTATCTCCTACTAGTGTTGCCAGAATACTCCGTTTAACTGAAGATAGGAGAAGAAAGAATTATCTACCTAGGATTCTATCAATAGACGAATTCAAGTCAGTAAATACAGTTGATGCGTCTATGAGTGTAAATTTAACCGATTTAGAAGGCGGTCATATTTTTGATATCCTGGCAGATAGGAGACAAAGATACCTCTTTGAGTATTTTAATTCATATCCCTTGAAGGTTAGAAAAAGGGTAGAATATGTGACTACAGACATGTATAGACCATATATTGATCTTGCCAAGAAGGTCTTTCCAAATGCCAATATTGTGGTCGATAAATTTCACATAGTACAGCTCTTGACAAGGGAGTTAAACAAGCTAAGAATAAACGAGATGAAGAAGTTTAATACCAGGTCTAAAAGAGTATAAAATACTGAAGAGATACTGGAAAAATACCACTTACAAAGAACTGGGAATTAAACAGGATATATTTTTACAAGAATAAACACTTTAAAAAATATGACTAGTTCAGCTGACATATTAGGCTACATATCAGGAAAATTCCCAACTTAAAAAGAAGCCTATGTTTTTATCAAAACTTCCTATTAAGTATATCTAATAATGATGTAGCTATGCTTTGAAGATATTCTAAATACTAGGACTGATAAAAATACCGATGTGTTTTTAGGAAGAGTATAAAAACCCCTTAAAAAGCTTAGAAAAATATGTGGTTAACTCATTAAAAATATGACTATACGAATGCTATGGTGGAGGGTAAAAATAATAAGATAAAGGTAATTAAAAGAGTATCCTACGGATATAGGAGTTTTAGAAATTTTCAAAGGCAAGGATAATGCTAATGGAAAAATATAAGATACAAAAGGACAACATCCATAGTTATCAGTTTGCTATGGATGCTGCCGCATAATTTAATAGATTTTGTTGATTTAAATTATCACCAACGTTATTTGACATAAAAGCCCAAATATTTAATAGTGAAGGGTATCTAAAACATTTAATCTGTTACATCTAATAGGAATCCATATCTTCCATTATTTTTCTTTTGTGAAATGAATTATATTTGCATCTTTATAGTTAATCTCTGGTATCTCGTTTTCAATTACAATTGTCTGTATTCCTTTTTGGTTATCAACAATATTTTCAAATAAAGTATTTCTCATAGTTTCTGATGGCTTTTTGTTTCATTTTCTTTTAAGCGATAAGATAGGAGAATCCAATACTAGAAAAATCAGGAGAATACTTTGCTTTTGCTCTCCATGTATCTTGATAGAACAATAGCTACTACCGAATTGAAATATGCATTATAACCTTTTCCATTTGAACTTTTCTTTTTCCCATTTATGACAATGTCCATATCAGCTTTGTCGAATATTACTGAAAGCAAATTATCATAATTACAATTTTTCAAGAAACGATTTAATGCCATTACTTAACTCGTTAATAAAAACTATAATCAAGATGTTCTTTCACCTTGAACTTTAGTTCACTTTTCTTCATCTGTGTCATTTTCAATCATATCAGCGGTCTTTTTGCTCTGATAATTTCTTGAGAATATCTATTTCTTTTTGACATTCAATCGCATCTTTGTAGGCTGATAGTTTTTCTTTTAGATTAAACACCTGTGGCTTTAGCTCTTTTTCGATAAGTTCTTCCATTGATTTCTTTTTGCCATCAGTGTACCAATTTCTTGTTCTAAACTGAGTTTTTCAGAACGTAGCTCTTTAGAAGCACTTTTCCAAATCTTTTGCTTGTAATTTTATATATAATCTGATTTTGCAGCATCAATATAGTTCTGATTTTTCTTAACAACTACTTCGCCATCGCAAAACGGGCAATGAGTTGAAAAAGAAGCGTTTAAGTTCGCTTCACCATCAACAATAAAAATTAAGTCGTTTTAAATCTGCATCATACTGAGTAGTCAGTTCATCATACCTATTTAATAGCATATTGCACTCTGATAAATTCTCATTTTTCTCTATAATTGGGCAAGAATTTTTTTGATTTTCTTCAATAGAACTATTTATTCGTTTCTCATTCGTGGAGATTTCCGCCATAATTTTTTCAATTTCTACAGCAATATCTATATTGGGATTTTCTTTTAATTGAGCCAGTAATTCTTGATTTCGTTCCGATAACCTAAACAATTCTTTATTTATATACGCTTTTACAGCATTCTTTTTGCTTCTTTGATTTCCTTAGTGTCTTTAGTCTCTGTCTCTGCAAAAATCTTGACCAGATAAAAGAAAAAAATTAAGGATGCAATTACAGCTGTATTTGATGTATCTCTACCAGATAGTATAGCTGAATACTCAGAAATAATTTTTTGTTTCTGTAAGCATAAACATATGGCTAAAGGTTCCTCAAGACAATATCTGCTTCTTATAATTTTTCATTACTGATAACCAAATGCAAATCATTGATACCAATTAAAAGATAGCCATACGGAATTTATAGTTTTATCATAATTGGTTCTGCTTGCTTTAGTAGCATATTTTCCTGGAGGACATTATTATCGTTACTACTAACTTCAATTTTGTTTTCCCCGATTTTTTTCGACTCATTGTTATCGTACCGCATTGAGTCCTCACGATTATTTTTATATATTGATAACCTGTTGAAATATCAATCGGCTCCCGTTCTGAACCAAACATATAATCAATACATTTAACAATATATGTTTTTCCTGTATTTGATGGACCATATATAATGTTCACACCGTTCGATAACTCAATAATCGAATCCGTCTTTCCTGAACCTGTGACGATTATTCTTTCAATATAGAAACTCATGATTTTTCACCTCTCAACATAGCTATTGCATATTCATTTTATACAATGGGTTAATTTTCTATCGGAATAGTCAAGAAACAACACATTAGCTTTTTACAATTTCAATAAAAATCTTCTGCATATTTATCATTAAGAGATTCACAAAAAGCAACTCCTTCTTTTGATACACTATAATTAAAAACCACTTTTATTGCAGTGATGGAGTGATGTAACCTCTTAATACAAGTTCTTTTTATTGCCTGGGATACGATTTCTCGCTTTGATGTATACTCACTAAATCTATAATCGTTATCTCCGTGCAAATTATATTCTGATACTCCAAAATCTTTCCCATATATTGCTATAAAATCCAAAGCAGTGATTCGGTCAATAGATAATCTGGTCTGTACTGTATTCAAAAATAATCATTATTCTTAAGGATACTTCAAATGAAGTGTTAAAAATGTTATTCATTCTTCATTCACCCACCTCAATTTATTATCATTAACCAGCATATGGCAAACTCCCTTTCGTTCGCTATTTCCTATACAATGCAGTTTGCTATCCAACATAGATTTGGATGTATTGGTTACAGCTGCTTGCTTTAAATCTTCTACCAAGCGTTTATACCCGCTATCGTATTCTTGTTCATGCGTATCAATTATTCCATTGTATATTTCTTCTTTCAATACATCAAATTGTTGAGAATCTGTCAAGGTATCTCTAACAAAACCTGCGTATCGTTTCGGCAGAATAATAATCTTTTCTTTGCCTATTTAGATGCTTAAAGTAGGAACTATATGCTTCTAAAGATTTTATAGTATCAATTTTAATATTCAATTCGTCCGAATATGCTTCTAACAAAGCAGAAATATAAGGCATCTCTTCCCACTCAATCGTGTCAGTTGGTGTTCGTTTCGTAGGAAGGCTGAGTCTACGTCCTCCAAAGCGAATATTACCATATATCGTATCTAAATATTCATCCACAACCTGTGCAATAGGATATGTTTTAATTATTGTAAAATCAAAAGACTTTATATAATTCAAAAATGACTTATCTAATGGAACTTCTTTGGTTTTAGTAATTTTTGTTTTACAGTATGTATCCCAATTCTTTATAAGGCAGGTTAGAAGGTCGGACGGCTTATCTATTAAGTCTTGCAGAGAAGAACCTACATCATTTGAAGCAATAATAAAAATACCTCTTTGGTATGGGGATTTCTTTTTTTATAAGTATAATAACAGAGTTTACCCAATTCCAAATAATAATTCGTTGGAGCAAGTCCCGTATTGTAATGCTTACATTGATAATAATCTACAGTATCATCACTATAATAGCCAACAACATCTCGACCCTTGTCTCCAGCACCTCCAATTCTTTTAATTGAGGAATACTTCGACTTTTTGCAGCCAAATAACCATTCCAATGTGAATTGCTCAAAAGAATCTTCATCCATAATATGAACTTTATCAATGGGTGCGATATTAGTATCTGTTCCATACAATTCGATGTCTATATGAGGTTTATCTAATTGAACAAATGATAACATCCCCTCACCTCCATCCTTTTACTTTAGTGTCCCATCTGTTTTGCCACTCGTCCTCATTCACAATCGCATCAAATACAGGCTCAAGGAATGTCTGTATTTCCGTAATCACAACAGAAAAATCAAGCGTATCATCTTTTATGGTTTTCAAAAAGAATTTCCAACGCTTCTGCATATCTTCATCATCGCCAAGTGCAACAACTCGCTTAAAACTATCTCTATCATAGGGAGTACCACGCCGCTGTAAGGTTTCAAATATGGCTGCCTGCAATTTTGCACCCTCAAAATTGAATGTCCTTGAAAGATAATAGATGTCATAAAAATCTTTCATTCTGCCTGTCAGCTCAAAACGTTGCAGTATAGCATCAAACTTCTCAGCAATGGTGCTTTCAAGGGAATAAGTTTTTGATTACAGGTGCTTCAAAGTCTGGAAGCTGAGTGTTGATTGTGCGTTCTTCGGCATGGGGGACTATAATATCGCCCACGCCTATATCAACATTGAACGGCACACGAACATTTTTATTTGGGCAATAATCTGTGTACTGATACCGTGATATTTTCTTTGAGGAGAAATCTCTTCAAAGCCTTTTGCTCGCATTTTCTATATAATCGTTGCCCGTCGGTGTAGCGATGATTTTACAAAATCAACTCTTTTACATCATCTATTACATTAGAGTATCCACGGAGCAGGAAATCGACATCAATTGTTGCTCTACTTTCAAAAATTAGTTAAAGTATAAATGAACAATCCACCTTTTGAGTATTAGCGTATCCTCACACCCGGATTTTTGATAGTTTTCTCAAAAATTCTTCCTGTACAAAAAGCTGCAAGCATTGCTGGTAGCTGATACCAGAAGCTTTTGCTTTTATTTCTCAGCTTTGCCAGAACGGAAGCCGCAACATCTGCCATTACAACCACATCCAATCAATTCTTTTTACACGCGTTTGAACACGCAAAACTTTCGCATATTCTATAAGATTCGGTATATTCTTTTTCGGGTCTTTAACATAGCCCTGTACTGCCTTATTAAAAACCTCCTTATCCATCTTGTTCATATTTCGCAGCACATCGCAAATAGTACGGTCACGATCATAAATGCGGACTTTGCGAAAAATCAATTTTCACCTTCGGCTTTCGCCTAGCGTAACCAACTCTGACTTTTACACGATATGCCTTTATAAACGGATAATCGATTTTTGTTCGCCGCTTAGAGACATTTTTATCTATTGCAAAGTTCCATTCAGCAGGATTTCTGTCACTGTATCTATAATAGAATAGGGCAGTTCCATACAAAGCACTGCATCGGGAAACAATCGATTGATAATGACAACTTCGCTTTCTCCATAATCTTGAGTCCAGTGATAGTAACCTCGCCTGACTCTTTTCAATCAATCCTTCGTCTAAAAGTTGTTTTATATCTGCATAGTATAACTTTGAAGCTGTAGTTCAGCAGTAGTCATAACATAATTATGACTGCTAAAAACAACATTCTCAGTGTTTCAATATCTTTATTCTGAAGCATATCTTCACCTCTATTTAATTGCCCTTAATCAGACCAACGATTAGGCACTTTTACTATATTATATTCGTTTTTTTCTCTTTAAGTCAACAATAGCAAAGTGAACGCTTTTAATTATATCAATCAGGTAGTTTAGTATAAAATCTGCCCTTCGCTTTTTAACCAGATAAAATATTGGTCAGCGAAAAGACAAATAGGTAAAAAATAAGGTTAGTAGAATATTTAGCGTTGGTGAGAGAAAATTTCTCCCAACGCTAAATTTTTGTATAGGAACACACATCAAATCTCGTGTATAATTTAAATCACGAAAAATAATAAGGAAAAATGATATGTGTTCTAATGCTAGTATAACAGAAATCTTAGGGAATTAACGATAAAAATTTTAGTAATTTTAGGTAACGAAAAAGAAAAATATTAAGGGGATAGAATATACCGTCCTAAGAGGAAAAGCTTACATAGACCGTCTTGCTGCCCTAAGTGTGGCATAGTCAATGAAAAATTATGACATAACTAAAAATGGGAGTCAGACCGTAAGAATACTTTTTAATAGGGTTAATACAAAACCCTTTGATATTGATGGTTAAAAAAAGCAGAGGTTTTTCTTTAAGCATTGCGAGTCAACATTTATGGCCAAAACACCTATCAAAGAGTATCCTACGGATACAGGAGTTTTAGGAATTTTAAGGCAAGGATAATGCTAGTGGAAAGGTATAAGATATAAAGGCAACATCCATAGCTATAAGTTTGCTATGGATGCTGCCGCATAATTTAATAGATTTTATTGATTTAAATTATCACCAACGTTATTTGATATAGAGCCGTTTTTACCTTTTCTCTAACCCTTCCACAGTATAAAAAGGTA
>BNJT01000506.1_pt1 | contig 31811 bp, 59 predicted proteins | sample 8540491 | NCBI WGS metagenome assembly BNJT01 (sample SAMD00202455, study PRJDB9452) | human saliva metagenome | host: Homo sapiens | reverse complement strand
GCCATCATCCAACCAGGTGGATCTGTCCGTGACCAAGAGTCCATCGAAGCGCTGGATAAATACGGCTTGACCATGGTCTTTACAGGCGTGAGACACTTTTAGACATTAAGAAGACAAAGTTTCAATATAAACAAAAATTGATTATAATAATATTTGTAAAAAGTAAGCCGTAAGGCTTGCTTTTTAGTATAATTGTAATAAATAAAACTATCAAGGAGTATATGCATGCCTTTAATTGAGAAATTTAAAATTAATAATCTTCATAATTATTATGATGTTGAGTTGAATTTTAAGAATGATAAGACTATTTACATTGGAGAAAAATGGTATTGGTAAGACGACTATTCTTTCTCGATGCTATATTATTTGCTTGATTTAAAACTATGAAAGATTATCAAAATATTTTTTTGAGAGTCTTGAAATTGAATTTGAAGGGAAAAAGTGTAAAAATAACTAAAAGTGATATTAAGCATATAAATTCAGTAGTCAGAAGTCGCAAGGGACGATATCCGAAATTTATAGTTGATGAATTAATTAATGAAATTGAACAAGACGAAAATTTGATGAACGAACTATTGAAATTAGAGACTACGACAGATTTTTATATTTAATTTCGAATTAAGAAAAATTATATGAAAAATATTCATTATTGCATAATTATCCCAAACCTCTTATTCAAGAACTCATGGTTGAGGTTTTTGAGAGAATTAATCCTTCAGGGTACATGGAACTAATAGGCTATATAGAGGAATTAAAAATAAGTATAAAAATTTTATACTTCCCAACTTATAGAAGAATTGAGGAAGATTTACGTAAATTAAATATAGGTCCTAGAAATGTTGTCCTGGAGAAGAGATATTAAATAGTAAAATTTAGTGGAGAATTAATTCATTTTGGTATGGAAGATGTCGACCATAGGATAAAAGAACTATTAAATAAGATTAGTAAGGAAACCAACGAAAGTTACAATAATATGACTAGTGGTTTACTAAATACTTTTTCTAATGGGGAAAGTATTAAAAATTTCTAGTGAGAATTTTGATCCTGAAGAAGTAGATATCGCTCTGTCTAGATTAGGTGATAAAAAATAACTGATGAAACTAAATCTATAATTTTAAGTAAGATACGTCAAGGTGTTTTGCACGAAGATAAATATTTGGACTATCTTGTTTCAAGTATTCTTGAAAAATTATAGAACTTTGGCAGATATTGATAGTAGGATTAATGATTTTTAATCAAAGAGTAAATAAATATTTGTTTAGGAAAAAAATTTTATTATAATCCACAGTCGTTAAGGTTGAGATATCAAGAGGATTGATAGTAACGAGGAGACTATTTTTAAGAAAAAAGTCAGGATGGAGAAATAGTTGAAGATATTATTGATTTAAGTAATCTTTCATCGGGTGAAAAACAGTTAATTTCAACCTTTTCCAAGATATTTTTAGAAGATGAAAAAGAACTTGTTATTCTGTTTGATGAGCCGGAGTTATCTTTATCCGTTCCATGGCAAGAGGAATTTATTTATGATATTTCTCAAGCAAGTAAAGTGTAAATTTTTATTAACAGTAACTCATTCTCCATTCATATATAAAAATCTCCTACCTTATGCGAAAAGAGATTGATAAGTGTATTAAGGAAACTTCGCAAAAATAGAGATAATAAATTTACATATTTCTTTTTAGATGACGATAATGATGATGAACTGCCTTTTTAAATAAGGGGGATATAATTTGAAATCAGTAACAATAGAAAATCACCTAGAAAGTTTGACAGAATCCTCAGTTATTTGGGAAAAGGTATACGAGAGATGCTAAGGCTAACCCTAATAGATATTTTTGTATTTTATGAAGGAAAAAGATAGGCAGTATTATGATTGTCGAATACGAAATTTCACTAAAAATTACAATGCATATGAGGTTGGTGGTAAGAGTAAAGTGTTGCAAATTAGTTGATAAATTTACTCATGAGGAGGGTTATAAATTAAAGAATAAATTATTTTTATAGATAAAGACTATGAAAAACACCGGTTAGATTCGGATGTATATATGACTCCAAAATATGCAGTTGAGAACTTTTACGTAAGCCATACAGCAATCGAGAGAATACTGAAAACACATTTTTGGAATAAATGAAGATGATCCAGAGTTTGGCAAGGTATTAGATTTTTAATGAAAGATATAAAGAATTTATTCAACATCTGACGGATATGAATCTATGGGCTATTTGTTGTCAATTAAATGGGGTCAAAATAGACTTTTGATTTGTTGGGGTTGAAAAAAATAATGCAGATAATATTTTTAAAAGTTAAGTATAAAAAGTTAGAATTATCAGTTGAAGATATTAGTTTCTATTATTTTGAGAGGAAGTATGGTGAAAAATTAAGGGAGAAATCTGAAAGCGGGCTTGAGAAGAATGGTAGAGATTATACTGCTGAGCTATCTTATTTCATGGATAAAAAAGAATATATACGCAGTACTTTTGCCAATGATGTAGAGGAGTACCGTAGCTGTATAGAGAATTATTTTTAGAGGTAAACAGTTGTTATGGTTTTTAAAAGAGTTTATATTATCCGTAGAAAATAAAAAGTGGAGGTATTCTGCAAAAACAATTTTTATTGATGATAGAAATATAATGACAGTGTTTACTAATTGTGCAGACACGCCTGAGTGTTTGAATGACTACTTGAAAAAGAAAAATGTTGCTTGATATTCAACTAGTCTTTATTATATGTGGAAATTATATAAGATTAGTTGAAACTTTGAGTAAATTTTTTTAGACATTAAGAAGACAAAAGGGAAGAAAAAACAGTTTCTTTTCCTTTTTGTCTAAAACACGGAGCGGAACGAGATTAAAACGAACGTTTGTGATATAATATTAGTAAATAATTCGCAAAAGAGGTTGAAAGATGAAGCTGTTAGTTGTCGGTTCGGGTGGTCGTGAACATGCGATTGCTAAGAAGTTGCTTGAATCAAAAGACGTTGAAAAAGGTCTTTGTAGCTCCTGGAAATGACGGAATGACTCTGGATGGTCTGGAATTGATAAATATCTCTATTTTCGAACATTCTAAGTTAATTGAGTTTGCAAAGGTCAACGGTATCGCTTGGACATTCATTGGGCCGGATGATGCTCTTTGCCGCTGGAATCGTGGATGATTTTTAACAATGCTGGGCTCAAGGCCTTTGGTCCGACTAGGGTCCGCACTGGAGCTGGAGTGGTCCAAGGATTTTGCTAAGGAAATCATGGTCAAATATGACGTTCCGACAGCGACTTTTATGGCACATTTTTCAGATTTCGAGGAGGCCAAGACTTACATCGAAGAGAAAAGGCGCTCCAACCGTTGTTAAGGCGGATGGATTGGCGCTTGGGAAAGGTGTTGTCGTTGCTGAAACGGTTGAGCAAGCAGTAGAAGCCGCTCACGAGATGCTTTTAGACAATAAATTCGGTGATTCTGGTGCGCGTGTGGTCATCGAGGAATTCCTTGACGGGGAAGAGTTTTCACTCTTTGCCTTTGTCAATGGGGACAAGTTCTACATTATGCCGACGGCTCAGGATCACAAACGTGCTTACGATGGCGACAAGGGGCCCCTAACACGGGCGGTATGGGAGCTTATGCGCCAGTTCCTCACTTGCCACAGAGCGTGGTTGACACAGCTGTTGACACTATTGTCAAGCCGGTTCTTGAAGGCATGATCAAAGAAGGGCGTCCCTACCTTGGTGTGCTTTACGCGGGGCTTATCTTGACAGCTGATGGACCGAAAGTCATCGAGTTCAACTCACGCTTTGGAGACCCTGAAACGCAAATCATCTTGCCTCGTTTGACATCTGACTTTGCACAAAATATCACGGATATTCTTGATGGCAAGGAGCCAAACATCACGTGGACGGATAAGGGTGTGACTCTGGGTGTGGTTGTCGCATCCAAGGGTTACCCGCTAGACTATGAAAAAGGTGTCAAGCTTCCAACCAAGACCGAGGGCGACATCATCACTTACTATGCAGGGGCTAAGTTTGCGGAGAATAGCAGAGCACTGCTATCAAACGGCGGACGTGTCTATATGCTTGTCACCACAGCAGACACCGTCAAAGAAACCCAAGATATCATCTACAAAGAACTCGCCCAACAAAACACAGAAGGCCTCTTCTACCGAACAGATATCGGAAGCAAGGCTATTAAGTAAAGATATAAGAATAACGCGACGAAGTCGCCAAATACGATAATGGTCGTTTGACTTGCGAGCATTAGCGAGCTAATATAGAGCAATCACCGCCGTTGTGAAAGAACGATTGGATTATAAGTCAATCGTTCAGGGAAATCGGAAGACCTTGGGCTTCCGATTTGAGACATGAAAACACCTTTGATGGGCTGCTGCCGTCCCTCACAACCTAAGGTGATTGTTGAAAGGAAGAAAAGGAAAAATTATGACTAAACCAGTAATTTCCATCATCATGGGCTCAAAAATCCGACTGGGCAACCATGCAAAAAACAGCTGAAGTTTTAGATCGCTTCGGTGTTGCCTACGAAAAGAAAGTCGTCTCCCTGCCCATCGCACGCCCGACCTCATGTTTCAGCATGCCGAAGAAGCCCGCAGTCGTGGTATCAAGGTCATTATCGCAGGTGCGGGCGGCGCAGCCCATTTGCCAGGAATGGTCGCAGCCAAAACAACCCTTCCTGTCATCGGTGTACCTGTCAAATCGCGTGCTCTTAGCGGTGTGGACTCGCTCTACTCTATCGTACAGATGCCGGGTGGCGTGCCTGTGGCGACAATGGCTATCGGTGAAGCAGGTGCGACAAATGCGGCACTCTTTGCCCTCCGTCTCCTGTCAGTAGAGGATCAGGCTATCGCGACAGCGTTGGCTGATTTCGCAGAAGAACAAGGAAAAATCGCAGAGGAGTCTACAAATGAGCTCATCTAAAACAATCGGAATTATCGGTGGTGGTCAGCTGGGACAGATGATGGCCATTTCTGCTATCTACATGGGGCACAAGGTTATCGCGCTGGATCCTGCGGCGGATTGCCCGGCCTCTCGTGTGGCGGAAATCATCGTGGCTCCTTATAACGATGTGGATGCCCTCCGTCAGCTAGCTGAGCGTTGCGATGTCCTCACCTATGAGTTTGAAAATGTTGATGCTGACGGTTTGGATGCTGTCATCAGGGATGGACAACTTCCTCAAGGAACTGACCTGCTCCGCATTTCTCAAAATCGTATCTTTGAAAAGGACTTCCTTTCCAAGAAGGCCCAAGTAACGGTGGCTCCATACAAGGTTGTGAATTCTAGCCAAGACTTGGCGGAGATTGACCTGGCCAAAAACTATGTCCTCAAGACGGCGACTGGTGGCTACGATGGGCATGGGCAAAAGGTCATTCGTTCAGAAGCAGACTTGGAAGAAGCCTATGAACTAGCAGATTCAGCTGACTGTGTCTTGGAAGAATTTGTCAATTTTGACCTTGAGATTTCTGTCATCGTATCAGGAAATGGCAAGGATGTGACGGTTTTCCCAGTTCAGGAAAAATATCCACCGCAACAATATCCTGTCTAAGACCATTGTGCCAGCACGCATTTCGGCTAGTCTGGCTGAAAAAGCCAAAAGCTATGGCAGTGAGAATCGCTGAGCAACTCAACTTGTCTGGAACTCTCTGCGTGGAAATGTTTGCGACGGCTGATGATATTATCGTCAACGAGATTGCCCCTCGCCCACATAACTCAGGGCATTATTCAATTGAAGCTTGTGACTTCTCGCAATTCGATACTCATATTTTGGGCGTTCTGGGAGCACCGTTGCCAGAAATAAAATTACATGCTCCAGCAGTCATGCTTAACGTTCTCGGCCAACACGTCGAGGTTGCTGAGAAATATGTCGCAGAAAATCCAAGCGCCCACCTCCATATGTATGGTAAAATAGAAGCGAAGCACAACCGCAAGATGGGACATGTGACTTTGTTTAGTGATGTGCCCGATAGTGTGGATGAGTTTGAGGAAGGGATAGATTTTTAGTGGATAAGTTTTTTACAAATGAACACGGCTATTTTAATTGGCAATCTGTATTAGCGATTGTAGGGATTCTTGGCTTTTTATGGGGGATTTATATCTATGTTGATAAACGAAAATCGAAGATACAAGAACGAAAAATACAAAGTCAAGTACAAAAACAAGAAAAATTAACGGAACCTTATAACGAGTTAATCAGGATAATATCTTTATTTCCAAATAGAACTCCATATGATGTCATGACTCTATTATCATATGGACCTAACTTTCATTCAGAAAACTTTGATACGGTGAATAGAATTTTGGAAATTCAGATTAAGGAAGATTATCAAAAGCGATTAGAGCGAAAAGGTCTTATTTATCAAGATGAAGAAGATATCAAAACAGAAATTCGGAATAGAGAATACTATATCAAAGAAATAGAAAAAAATCAAAAAAATCAGTATTTTTTTAGCTAAGAAAGGATATGAACAATTTAGAAGAAACGATAAAATTATTGAACTGTATGCCAGTCAAGACGTAAAAAAATTGCTTAGTCAAGTTTGATGTTATTTTGGCACAACGCTTTTTATTGCAGGTAGATCTTTTTAGAATATAACGATGGTAGAAATAATAAATTGGATGATATTCGTTGGGAACTTGAACAAGTCATAAGGGCTGACCTAGGTATTATTTAAAGGGGAGACATTGATATGATTCAAATCATCGTAAATGCTTTTGTTGAAAAGGATAAGACTGGAGCAGTTGTCGAAGTCTTGTTTGCTAGTGCTGATCAAGATATGGTACAAGATAAATATGAAGAACTAACAACTCAGCACCCAGAAAACTATTTAGCTATCTATGACGTCCCGCTGGATACAGATTTGAATACGCTAAATCACTATCCATCTGTGTGTATTGGGAAAGAAGAGTTTGAGTGAGTTTAAATAGTGATTGATTAATTTTAAAGGAAATCAAAAAAATGAATATTAACAATAAAAATTGATGGTTTGGATTCCAGAGAAGTATCTAGAGTTTTTAAAGAATTGTTAAAAGAGTATATTAAGCCGGCTTATGGAGCTATGTCCAAAAGAGATTTTGATATAATGTTGTTTATGAAACTTCAAGAGCTACAGGTAATAGCAAAGACTCCAGAGATTTATGATGTGGTATCTTCTTTAAAAGTTACTCGAACTAAAGCTAGGAATTTAATTTATGAGTCTAAACTAAGAACTTCTACAGAGAATGATTTAGAGAATGAATTGAAAGAGTTGGTTTCATCACCTATTTTAAAGGATGGAGATAAAAGTTAGTCTTGAGATAGGGAACCCATATTTGGCTGATTATCTACGTTCTAAGTTGAGAAGCCTAAATCATATTACAGACGGCTCGTTTTCTAATGAACTTTTAAAAATGACAGTAGATGCTTATACAGATTTATTTATTTTCGTTGCTCCCAGATGGTAGAAAGGATATTGAGAAAGCTTTTAATTAGATCTGGAGCTAAAAGGACACATCCTTAAAAAGTATTGTAAAATCTATTGTAGAAAAAAATTAGCTAAGAAAGCACTAGGTGATATTTGGCGATGCTGTAGTAGGCAATGTATCCGATTACTTAAAAACCAATTATTGAAGGACAGATAACCAATATAACAAACCAATTCACAGGTTTCTGGGATACTACTAATTAATATTTATAGTTTTGGTAAGATTACTAATACAAAAGGAAAGGAAAAGAAAACATGATCAACCGTTACTCTCGCCCTGAGATGGCGAACATTTGGAGTGAAGAAAATAAATACCGTGCTTGGCTTGAGGTGGAAATCTTGGCTGACGAGGCATGGGCCGAGTTGGGAGAAAATCCCTAAGGAAGATGTGACTTTGATCCGCGAAAAGGCGGACTTTGACATCGACCGTATTTTGGAGATTGAGCAGGGAGACACGTCACGATGTGGTAGCTTTCACGCGTGCGGTTTCTGAGACTCTTGGTGAAGAGCGCAAGTGGGTTCACTATGGGTTGACCTCTACTGACGTGGTGGATACTGCCTACGGTTACCTCTACAAGCAGGCCAACGACATCATCCGTCGTGACCTTGAAAACTTTACCAACATCATCGCTGATAAGGCTAAAGGAGCATAAGTTCACCATCATGATGGGGCGTACCCACAGTGTGCACGCTGAGCCTACAACCTTTGGTCTTAAATTGGCGACTTGGTACAGCGAAATGAAGCGCAACATCGAGCGTTTTCCGAGCATGCGGCTAGCTGGTGTGGAAGCTGGTAAAATCTCTGGTGCGGTTGGAAACTTTGCTAACATCCCACCATTTGTTGAGCAACATGTCTGCGACAAACTTGGTATCCGTGCTCAAGAAATCTCTACACAGGTCCTTCCTCGTGACCTTCACGCTGAGTACTTTGCAGTTCTTGCTAGTATCGCAACTTCTATCGAGCGTATGGCGACTGAGATTCGTGGTTTGCAAAATCTGAGCAACGCGAAGTAGAAGAATTCTTTGCCAAAGGGCAAAAAGGGTCTTCAGCAATGCCTCACAAACGCAACCCTATCGGTTCTGAAAACATGACAGGTTTGGCGCGTGTCATCCGTGGTCATATGGTGACGGCCTATGAAAACGTCGCTCTCTGGCATGAACGTGATATTTCCCACTCATCAGCTGAGCGTATCATCACACCAGATACAACCATTTTGATTGACTACATGCTCAACCGTTTTGGAAATATCGTTAAGAACTTGACGGTCTTCCCAGAAAACATGATCCGCAACATGAACTCTACTTTTGGTCTGATCTTTAGCCAACGTGCCATGTTGACCTTGATTGAAAAAGGCATGACCCGTGAGCAAGCCTATGACTTGGTGCAACCAAAAACAGCCTACTCTTGGGATAACCAAGTAGACTTCAAACCCCTTCTCGAAGCAGATCCAGAAGTGACTTCGCGCCTGACTCAAGAGGAAATCGATGAAATCTTCAACCCTGCATACTACACTAAACGAGTGGATGATATCTTTGAACGTATTGGACTTGGTGATTAATCCTAACAATAAAAAGCGAGATTCAATCTCGCTTTTTCTGTATGCTTATCGAAGAGGTTTAATCTTCTTTTTTCTTAGTGAGTCCGTAGGCTGCTAGCGTGGCCATGAGTCCTGTTGCGACCAAGCCTGCAGAGTCTTGACTTCCTGTTGCAGGGAGTTGTTTTTCATCTGCTTTGCTAGTAGTTGCTTCAGCTTGCTCAGCTTTCTCAACGGCAGTTCCGACTTCGACAACTTGAGTGACCGTTTCCTGTGTTACCACGCTATTGACAAGCGTTCTTTCTTCTTTTCCATCAGCACTAGTGCTTACAGAGTAGAAGGCAGTACGGTGGCCGTTAGCCCCTTTAGTAACAACTTGCGTTTGTCCTTTTGGTAATTGAGGATTTTCACGTGTCACAGTAGTGAATGGAATTTCTTCCTCTTGGATATCCAGTCTTGGTTTTGTTTCTGCGGCTGGAGCAAGACCGTGTTCGTCTCCTACATGGGTTACAAGGGTTCCGACTTCAATAACTTGGGTCACTGCTTCTTGAGTCACAAGGCTATCTACAAGAGTTTTCACTTCCTTACCGTCAGTACTAGTACTTACAGAGTAGTAATGGCTGCGACGACCGTTAGCGCCTTTAGTAACGACTTGAGTCTTCCCTTTGAGCAAGAGTGGATTTTCACGTGTCACGGTAGTGAACGGAATATCTTCTTCTTGGATATCTAGTCTTGGTTTCGCTTCGCGACTGGAGCAAGGCCACTTTCATCCCTTTGTGGGTAATAGGGGCACTCGATTTCAACCACTTGGGTCACAGGTTCTTTGGTTACTTGGCTATCTAGAACGGTTTCTGTTTGTTTACCATTTTCAGTAAGGACAGAGATGTAATGAGTGCGTTCGCCATCTACACCTGGTGTGACAATCTTTTCTTGCTTAGCTGGGAGGTTTGGATTTTTCCTTCTTGATAACTTCAAATGGAATCTTTTTCTGCTCTTGTGATGAGTTCCGGTTTGGTTTCAACATTGGCAGACTAGTTCATTTTCATCGAGGCTTCCTGGAGTGAGTTGCCGCTGGTTTGAGGCCCTAGGGCAGGGTCGCTTTGAGTTTAGCTACGAGAGCGTCTAACTCGGCTTGTTTGCTACGGTTGAGGTTGTAGTTAATAGCTTCTTTAGCTGCATTTAGGGCATCGAGACTTTCTTTGCTGTATCCTTCCAAGTTAGTAGGGATTTGAGCAAGTTCCTCACGGAGAGCATTGTAGTCAGCGCGGAAGTAGTCTTTATTGTGATCTGCGAAGGCAGTCATGAGTTCAAAGATTTCTTCTTCCTTGTACTCAGCACTTGGTCTATCTGCCCAGATAGCAAGCATACTACCAATAGTAGGAAGGTCAACTTCAGGGTATTTAGTTGATGCTAGTTGATTAAATGGAGTTTTCTCAGTATTTTCGAGAGCTTTTTTGAGGAAGCCACCACCATCTTCTGGTTTTTGACCGAGAATGTAGTACCAGTCTCCGTTGGTATTAAGGAATTTATAGCCTTTACTTGCAAGGTACTGAGGAGATGCAAGGTTGTAGCCCCACCATCCTTTAGACCAGTAAGAGATGATGACATCCTTGTCAAATTCAACATCATCCTTGTCCTCGTAGTAGAAACCATCGTTGAAGGCCATTGGTTGAAGGCCTCTTTCTTTGGCCATGGCAGCAAGAGTGTTAGCATATTCAGCAAACTTGCCATAGAGTCCATACCATTTGAGGTAGTACCAGCCTTGGGCGTTGGTGGCGTCATTAGCGTATTCGTCTGTACCGTAGTTAAAGATCTTAGTCTTGCCTGCAAAGAAGTCCATGTACTTACCGATAAGTGCTTTGACAAAGTTCATCGCCTCTTCGTTTTTCGAGGTCCATGGTTGTTTTGGAGACCTTGTCAAAGTTGGCTTGAGGGTTCTTGATTCCAAGTTTTTCCATAGCGACGAGCATGGCATCCATGTGACCTGGGCTGTTGATCGCTGGGATGAGTCCAATCCCTTTTGATTTTCCGTACTCGATCAATTCAGTGATTTCAGCCTGGCTAAGAGTGGTTCCGTTTGGATCATCGTAGTAAGCTTTTTGTCCCTTCAATGATGGCATTTTTGACATCGTCACTTGCATAAGTTTTTCCGTTAGCAGTGATAGTCATGTCATCAAGTAGGAAGCGAAAGTCCATCATTACCTAGGAAGATGCACATCAGAGTAGCCGGGAGTTCGCTCGCCTTGTCTCACGATGCGTTTGAGTTGGTCGAGTGTGAAGTACTTACGTCCAGCGTCAATTGAGATCACCTTGTTCTTGGCAAGTTTTTCAACTTCGCGTTTCGCGTCTTCTTCTTTTTGAGCTTCTGGTGTGAAGGTCAAATTGCTTACAGCTTCTTGGAGTTTTGCGATTGCTTGATCAATAGTGTCTTGTTGGACACGGCTGAGGTTGCTATCGAGTGAGCGAATAAGCTTTTTCAGCTTCTTTTACAGTCGCGACACTTTCTGCAGTATAGCGGTTAAGGTCTGTTGGTACTTCTTTCAGAGCTTGCTCAGCAGACTCATAGTCAGTCTGCGAAGTATTCAGCATTGGCATTTGCGAAGCTGCGCATGAGTTTGAAGAGACGTGATGGAGAATAACGTTGAGCTGGGTCATCGGCCCAAGCAGCTACCATACCCCCGATGAATGGGATAGTAGCCCCATCAGATTTTGGTACAGAAGTGATTGGAGTGTTCTTGATACCATTGAGTCTCTTGGTCCAGGTTGTACCAACCTTGACCATCCGCATTTCGTCCGAGAACATAGTACCAAGCATCGTTGGTGTTGAAAGGATTTGGTGGCCTTTTTCAACTAGAAGTTTAGAAGAGGCGACGTCGTATCCGCCCCATCCACCAGTCCACATAGAAACGATGATATCTTTGTCAAAAGTACCAAAGCTAGTATCGCTATTGTAGTAGATTCCATCGTTGAAGGCCATTGGTTTGAGACCGTGAGATTTAACGATGCGAGCAAGGTCATTAGCATAAGCGATAAATTTGTCATAACCCTTGTCAGGGAATCCATCCTCGGGATACCATTTATAGGCCTGAAGAACGCTCCAACCTTTGGCATCTGTAGCATCATTGGCATACTCGTCGAGTCCGATGTTAAAGATGTCAGATTTGCCAGCGAAGTAAGCAGCATACTTGTCAATCAGAGCCTTGGTAAATGCAACTGCTTCTTTGTTATCAAGGTCAACGGTACGAGCAGATTCCTTATCAAAGTAGGTAAAGTTTGGCTTCTCAATACCAAGTTCTTTCATAGCATGCAAAATCGCATCCATGTGGCCAGGGCTGTTGACTGTTGGGATGAGGCCAATACCTTTGTTTTTAGCATAGTTGATCAAGTCCGTCATTTGGCTCTCTGTTAAGTGGTTGCCGTTTGGATCCTTGTAGTAGGCATCTGTTCCTTTTTCGAGTGCACGTTTGACATCATCACTGGCATAGGTTTTGCCATTGGCTTTGATCGTCATGTCGTCCAACATAAAACGCATGCCATCATTTCCAACTAGTAAATGAAGGTCAGTATAACCGTAGTGTTTGGCTTTGTCGATGATTTCTTTGAACTGCTCAGGTGAGAAGTACTTGCGTCCAGCATCGATTGAGATCATTTTTCTTTTTGCCAATTTTTCATTCACCTGAGTTGCTCGTTCCGTGCTAGGAGTGGCTACTGCAGGTGTGACGGCTTCATTTTTCTTGTCTTCGTCGGCTTTTTACTGCTTCTGAGTTTTCTTCTGAAACAGGAGTAGCTTTTTCAGCGACTGGAGTCTCGTCAACTTTCTCTGCAACTACTGGGGATTCAGTTTTTTCGACTGTTGGAGCGAGTGTAGCTGAGCTTCTTTCTCCTCCGTGCTTTTTACCTCGACTGTTTTTTCAAGCTTGCTTTCAACTGATGTCTCAGCTGTCTGTGGCTCTCCTTGAGCAGTCTGAGCTGCGCTTGGATTTTCTGGTGTTGGAGTGACGCTGTCGGCAGACACTGACTTAGGGTACCAAAAAAGCAAATCCTATGAGTACAGAAGGCTGCTCAATCGCGTACTTACGAATGGAGAAGCGCTGTTTCTTTTCTAGTTTCATGATAAAACCTCCCTGTTATTATATTGTATGATAACGTTTACACAAAACTGTTTTTTATTTTATTATCTAAGGAGTAAAATGTCAAGTGAGTTTATATAAGAACTATAATAAATAGAGAAATCATAAGATTTAGGAAAAAAATTGTCAAAAACTAAAAACAAGGAAAAATCTAGCCAATATTTAACTTGTTTTTAGTAAAAGCACTACTAATTAAAGAATTACCCTTCGTCATATGTTCATACCAAATGGTGCATGCTATAATGAACATAGAAAAAGCCTGAGCTAGGCTCAGGCTTTTTCTTTAATGACCTCGATCACACGAGATGAATTTGATTTTGTAGTAGTCAGCTCGCTTATAAGTTTCACTATAGGCAGGACTTGGCCAGTGGCCTCAAGTTTTTGTAGTCTTCGTTTGGAAGACAGTTGAAAGTGTGTATCAATTCCCAACGTAGAAGCGAGATGCTCTGGTGTTGGGAATGCGATTTCGTTGATTTCCCTCAAAATGCTCATCAGTCATGTGAATGCGGTAATCCAATTTTGAAACGTTTATAGATAGAACTATAATAGTCAAGATTTGGATAGTTGGCATTGATATATTGTTCAGGGAATATAAGAAGTGTGGTAGATATAGGTCACACCGTTAGTTTGACGTGTCCGTTCGATCTTGTAGTAGAACTGGTCTCCACGCAAACCAAGTTTTTCCAAATATTCAAGCTTATTTCCACGTTCGATAGAAAAGGACAGTTACCTTATCGTCCTTTGTTTCAAAAAATTTCCACATCTGAAAACTCAACGAGTTTGTGCTTACGAGCGCGTGAAACAAAAAGTTCCTTTTTCCTTGTTGGCGGACAATATAGCCATCTTTGGCAAGGTCGTTCAAGGCACGAACAACTGTGATAGAACTGACATCATACATGGCGATCAACTCTGCTTCAGTATAAAACTTGTCTCCACTCGCAAATTGACCTGAGATGATTTTATTCTTGAGTTCGTCTTTAATATATTGGTATTTTGGAATAGCCATAATTGCACCTCAATTTTTCTTTCTCCTTCTTTGATTTTACCACAAACACAAAGAAAATAGTAGCATTTAGATGAAAAAAATAACATAATACATTAAAAATATTATTTTGCACATATATAAAAGCGCTGTCAAAAAAGAAGTCGTGCAAAAGCCCTCATTTCATGCTATTTTTTTAGATAATTTTGGTAAAAAGAAGTAAAAATAGAAAAATTTTAAAGAATTTTTCTAAAACCTATTGACAAAATGCAAAAGATTTGATTATAGTTAATATTATAATAAATGAAAGCGCAAACTTAATTCGTCAGAGGTAATAACATGACAAGATTTAAAATTGAGGACGATTTCTATTTAGACGAAAAAAACCGTTCAAGATTTTTGTCCGGCGCCATTCATTATTTTAGGATTCCAGCAGAGATTGGTATCATTCCCTCTATAACTTAAAAGGCGCTTGGCTTTAATACAGTCGAGACCTATGTGGCTTGGAATTTACACGAACCTGTTGAAGGGAGTTTGATTTTTGAAGGTGCCAGAAATTTGGAGAGATTTCTTCAAATTGCACAAGATCTGGGTCTCTATGCTATTGTACGCCCGTCTCCATTTATCTGTGCGGAATGGGAATTTGAGTGGCTTGCCGGCTTGGCTCTTGACCAAGGACATGCGAATCCGATCGTCCGATCCGGCCTACATCAAGGCAGTTGCTCGCTACTATGACCAACTGTTGCCAAGGCTTATGCCTCGCTTGTTGGATAATGGCGGAAACATTCTCATGATGCAAGTCGAAAATGAATATGGCTCTTATGGAGAAGATAAGTCTTATCTACGAGCGATTCGGAAATTGATGGAAGATCGAGGGATTGATTGCCCACTTTTACTTCAGATGGTCCATGGAGGGCTACTCTGAAAGCTGGAACTTTGATCGAAGATGACCTCTTTGTGACAGGGAACTTCGGTTCTAAAGCTCCGTACAACTTTTCACAGATGCAGGAATTCTTTGATGAGTATGGCAGAAGTGGCCCCTCATGTGTATGGAATTCTGGGATGGATGGTTCAACCGTTGGAAAGAACCCATCATCACACGGGATCCTAAAGAATTGGCAGAAGCTGTTCGAGAGGTATTGGAGCAAGGTTCTATCAACCTTTACATGTTCCATGGAGGGACAAACTTTGGTTTCATGAATGGTTGCTCGGCCCGAGGAACTCTGGACTTGCCACAAGTCACATCTTACGATTATGACGCCCTTCTCGATGAAGAAGGAAATCCAACTGCTAAATACCTAGCAGTCAAGAAGATGATGGCAACACACTTCCCAGAGTATCCACAGTTGGAACCACTCTATAAGGAAAGCATGGAGATAGAGGCCGTTCCATTGGCCGAAAAAAGTTTCCCTGTTTGAAACCCTGGATAGTCTCTCTAGTCCAACTGAAAGCCTCTATCCAAAAGGCGATGGAAGAACTTGGTCAAAGCTATGGCTACCTTCTCTACCGCACTGGGGCAAGTTGGGATGCAGAAGAGGAACGCCTCCGTATCATCGATGGACGTGACCGAGCTCAACTCTTTGTAGATAGTCAATGGATTGCTACTCAATACCAGACAGAGATTGGTGAAGATATCTACTGTCAGGGCAACCGAGAAGGCTTTTCAGAGATTGACATCTTGATCGAAAATATGGGGCGTGTCAACTACGGACATAAGTTCTTGGCAGATACGCAGCGTAAAGGAATTCGAACAGGTGTCTGCAAAGATTTACATTTCTTACTGAATTGGAAACAATATCCACTACCACTGGATAATCCTGAGAAGATTGATTTTTCAAAAGGATGGACAGAAGGACAACCAGCCTTTTACGCTTTCGACTTTACTGTTGAAGAGCCGAAGGATACCTACTTAGACTTGTCTGAGTTTGGTAAGGGGGTTGCCTTTGTCAACGGGCGCCACCTAGGGCGTTTCTGGAACGTCGGCCCGACCCTCTCACTTTATATCCCTCATAGCTATCTCAAGGAAGGTGCTAACCGCATCATCATCTTTGAAACTGAGGGTGAATATAAAGAAGAGATTCATTTAACTCGTAAACCTACACTAAAAACACATAAAGGGGAAAAACTTATGACAATTGTAGGATGCCGTATCGATGGACGTTTGATCCACGGTCAAGTAGCCAATCTTTGGGCTGGGAAACTAAACGTTTCGCGCATTATGGTTGTAGACGATGAAGTCGTTAACAACGATATTGAAAAGAGTGGCTTGAAACTTGCTACACCACCAGGTGTGAAACTCAGTATCTTGCCAGTTGAGAAAGCAGAGCAAATATCCTTGCTGGTAAAATACGATAGCCAACGTCTCTTTATCGTTGCACGTAAAACCAGACCGTTTCCTTGGTTTTGGTCGAAGCAGGTGTTCCGCTTGAAACACTCAACGTCGGCAATATGTCTCAAACACCAGAAACTCGCTCTATCACACGTTCTATCAACGTGGTAGACAAGGATGTGGAAGATTTCCACAAACTAGCAGAAAAAGGTGTGAAACTCACTGCTCAAATGGTTCCAAATGATCCAGTTTCAGACTTTTTGAGCTTATTAAAATAGGAAAAAATTTTTAGGAGGTCATTGTTATGATACAATGGTGGCAAATTTTACTTCTCACTTTGTACTCAGCTTATCAAATCTGTGATGAGTTGACAATCGTTTCATCTGCAGGTTCCCCTGTATTCGCTGGTTTCATTACTGGTTTGATCATGGGAGATGTGACAACTGGTTTGTTTATCGGTGGTAGCTTGCAGTTGTTCGTTCTCGGGGTTGGTACCTTCGGTGGTGCTTCTCGTATCGACGCAACTTCTGGTGCGGTTCTTGCAACAGCATTCTCTATCTCTCAAGGTATTGATACAGATCTTGCGATCACAACAATCGCTGTACCAGTAGCAGACTTTTGACTTACTTCGACGTTCTTGGACGTATGACAACTACTTTCTTTGCACACCGTATTGATGCTGCAATCGAACGCTTTGACTACAAAGGTATCGAGCGCAACTACCTACTTGGTGCAGTGCCTTGGGCTCTTTCTCGTGCCCTTCCAGTATTCTTCGCTCTTGCTTTTGGTGGTGCTTTCGTACAATCAGTAGTAGACCTCGTTAAAGAATATCAATGGGTTTGCAGACGGTTTTGACACTTGCAGGTCGTATGCTTCCAGGTCTTGGATTCGCAATCTTGCTTCGTTACCTTCCAGTTAAACGTAACCTTCACTACCTTGCAATGGGATTCGGTTTGACAGCTATGTTGACTGTTCTTTACTCATATGTAACAGGTCTTGGTGGAGCTGTTGCGGGTATCCTTGGTACTCTTCCTGCTGATGTTGCTGAAAAGATTGGCTTTGCTAACAACTTCAAAGGTTTTGTCTATGATTGGTATCTCTATCGTAGGTATCTTCCTTGCAGTTGTTCACTTTAAGAACAGCCAAAAAGTAGCTGTAGCAGCACCTTCTACACCATCAGAAAGTGGGGAAATCGAAGATGACGAATTCTAATTACAAACTTACAAAAGAAGATTTTAATCAAATCAACAAACGTAGCTTGTTTACTTTCCAATTAGGTTGGAACTACGAACGTATGCAAGCTTCTGGTTACCTTTACATGATCTTGCCTCAATTGCGTAAAATGTATGGGGATGGAACTCCTGAATTGAAAGAAATGATGAAAGTTCATACTCAATTCTTCAATACTTCTCCATTCTTCCACACAATTATCGCTGGTTTTGACCTTGCCATGGAAGAAAAAGATGGTGTAGGTTCAAAAGATGCCGTTAACGGTATCAAGACAGGTTTGATGGGACCATTCGCTCCTCTTGGAGATACAATCTTTGGTTCACTTGTACCTGCTATCATGGGATCTATCGCAGCAACTATGGCTATCGCTGGCCAACCATGGGGTATCTTCCTTTGGATCGCAGTTGCAGTTGCTTATGACATCTTCCGTTGGAAACAGTTGGAATTTGCCTACAAAGAAGGGGTTAACCTTATTAACAACATGCAAAGTACTTTGACAGCTTTGATTGACGCTGCATCTGTACTTGGTGTCTTCATGATGGGTGCTCTTGTAGCAACAATGATCAACTTTGAAATTTCTTACAAATTGCCAATCGGTGAAAAGATGATTGACTTCCAAGACATCTTGAACTCAATCTTCCCACGCTTGCTTCCAGCAATCTTTACTGCCTTTATCTTCTGGTTGCTTGGTAAGAAAGGTATGAACTCTACTAAAGCGATCGGTATCATTATCGTTCTTGCAGTAGGGTCTTTCATTCATCGGTAAATTCTTGCTTGGAATGGGCGCATAATTTATGACGAAATCGTTAATTTTGGTGAGTCATGGTCGTTTCTGTGAAGAACTTAAAAGGTAGCACTGAAAATGATTATGGGTCCACAGGACAACATTCATGCAGTGGCTCTTCTTCCAGAAGATGGCCCAGAAGAATTTACTGCAAAATTTGAAGTCGCTATCGAAGGATTGGATGATTTCCTAGTCTTTGCGGATCTTCTCGGTGGAACACCATGTAACGTGGTAAGCCGTTTGATCATGGAAGATCGCGACATTGAACTCTACGCAGGGATGAATCTTCCAATGGTGATTGAATTTATCAATGCAAGCCTTACAGGTGCAGATGCGGACTACAAGAGCCGTGCTGCAGAAAGCATCGTAAAAGTCAACGACCTGTTAGCGGGCTTTGATGATGACGAAGACGAATAAGATGTGACTTAGAGCATCTTGTATAGAATATACATGGGAATGGGAGTCAATCCCATTCCCATATTTTCAATAGGAATGAAACAATAATAGATTAGAGGAACTCTATGCTAAATTACACAAAAGAAGAATTACTTGAACTGGGTGCAGAAATCACGACTCGTGAAATCTACCAACAGCCTGATGTATGGAAAGAAGCTTTTGAAGCCTATCAAGCGAAACGGGAAGAAATTGCAGCATTCCTACAAGGAATCGCTGATAAACATGACTATATCAAGGTTATCTTGACGGGTGCTGGTACTTCTGCTTATGTGGGAGATACCTTGGTACCATACTTTAAGGAAGTCTATGACGAGCGCAAATGGAACTTCAATTCTATTGCGACAACAGATATCGTAGCCAATCCAGAAACCTATCTGAAAAAAGATGTGGCGACTGTCCTTGTTTCCTTTGCTCGTAGTGGAAATTCACCTGAAAGTGTGGCGACGGTTGATTTGGCTAAAGCCTTGGTTGATGACCTCTATCAAGTGACCATTACATGTGCTGTAGAAGGTAAATTGGCTCTTCAAGCTCATGGTGATGACCGCAATCTTTTGCTCTTTGCAACCAGTCGCTTCTAATGACGCTGGATTTGCCATGACTTCTAGCTTTACGTCTATGATGCTAACAGCTCTCTTGGTTTTTGATCCTACAGAATTTGCTGTGAAAGCTCAACGTTTTGAAGTTGTGTCTAGCCTTGCACGTAAAGTTCTAGACAATGTAGCAGATGTTAAAGAGCTGGTTGACCTAGACTTTAACCGTGTCATCTATCTGGGCGCTGGTCCTTTCTTTGGGCTTGCTCATGAAGCTCAGCTCAAGATTTTGGAATTAACAGCTGGTCAAGTGGCGACCATGTATGAAAGCCCAGTTGGCTTCCGTCACGGTCCAAAAATCATTGATCAACGAAGATACCGTTGTTTTGGTATTTGGTACAACGACAGACTACACTCGCAAGTACGATTTGGACTTGGTTCGTGAAGTGGCTGGTGATCAGATTGCTCGTCGTGTTGTGCTCTTGAGTGATCAAGCCTTTGGTCTTGAAAATGTCAAAGAAGTGGCCCTTGGTTGTGGCGGTGTCTTGAACGATATTTACCGTGTCTTCCCTTACATCGTTTATGCCCAACTCTTTGCCCTATTGACTTCACTCAAGGTAGAAAATAAACCAGATACACCGTCTCCTACAGGCACCGTAAACCGTGTGGTACAAGGTGTTATCATTCATGACTATCAAAAATAAGGAAGTATCTATGAGTAAATTACAATTAAGTCCCAATAAAGTAGCCTGCTTGCAAAAACTCTCTGACGAGAACAGCATTATCTCAGCTCTTGCCTTTGACCAACGTGGTGCTTTGAAACGCCTCATGGCTCAATACCAAACGGAAGAGCCAACTGTTGCTCAAATGGAAGAACTTAAAGTCTTGGTAGCAGATGAATTGACCAAATACGCTTCATCTATGCTTCTAGACCCAGAGTATGGTCTCCCAGCTACAAAAGCGCTTGCTCCAAATGCTGGTCTTCTCCTTGCTTATGAGAAAACTGGCTACGACACAACAAGCACCAAACGCTTGCCTGACTGCCTGGATGTTTGGTCTGCAAAACGTATCAAGGAACAAGGTGCAGACGCTGTTAAGTTCTTGCTTTACTATGACGTAGACAGCGCTGACGAACTCAACCAAGAAAAACAAGCCTACATCGAACGCATCGGTTCTGAGTGTGTGGCGGAAGATATTCCATTCTTCCTTGAAATCCTCGCTTACGATGAAAAAATCGCTGACGCAGGTTCTGCAGAATACGCGAAAGTAAAACCACACAAGGTTATCGGTGCCATGAAAGTCTTCTCAGACCCACGCTTCAATATCGATGTCTTGAAAGTGGAAGTTCCAGTCAATGTTAAATACGTTGAAGGCTTTGGTGATGGTGAAATTGTGCATACTCGCGAAGAAGCAGCAGCCTTCTTCAAAGCTCAAGACGAAGCAACAAATCTTCCATACATCTACTTGAGTGCGGGTGTATCAGCTAAACTCTTCCAAGAAACCCTTGTCTTTGCCCACGAATCAGGCGCAAACTTCAATGGCGTTCTTTGTGGACGTGCAACCTGGGCTGGATCAGTTGAAGCTTACATCAAAGACGGTGAAAGTCACTGACTCGTGAGTGGTTGCGTACAACTGGATTTGAGAACATTGACGAACTCAACAAGGTTCTTCAAACAACAGCGACTTCATGGAAAGAACGTGTGGAAGCATAAAACAAGAATAGAAGCCCCCCTTTTGTTAAGAAGATACTCAAGTTTTTCTGACAAAGGACTCTGAAAATAGAAACTACAACCATAGATGGTGCATACACTCTCTATGGTTTGTTTACTTAAGAGAAATGGATCAAAGGAGAGAAGAATGAAAGCATACACAGAGCGTGTATTTGGAAATCATGAGGGCAAGGATATCTTGGCCTATTGCTTTGAGACTGACGGTGGCTACCAGCTTGAAGTTATGACTTATGGTGCGACCATTTTGCGCTATGTCACACCTGACAAGGCTGGTAATTTTGCCAATGTTATCTTAGGCTTTGATGGTTTTGCTAGCTATGTAGGTAATAGTCCCAAGCATGGAGCAAGTGTAGGTCCTGTAGCGGGCCGTATTGCAGGTGCGACCTTTGAGCTCAATGGCCAGACCTATGACCTTGAAGTCAACAATGCTAGCAACTGTAACCACAGTGGTTCAACAGGTTGGGATGCGAGCTTGTTTGAATTGGTCGAGGTGAGTGACCATGGCTTGACCCTCTACACAGAGCGTACAGACGGGACAGGAGGATTTCCTGGTAATCTTAAGATTTGGATTAGCTACTACTTGGAAGAAACTGGTGCCTACGAAGTCAGCTATAAGGTGACAACCGATCAGGATACGCTGGTCAATCCAACCAACCACAGCTACTTCAACTTGTCTGGTGATTTCACACAGACAGTTGACCGCCATGTCTTCCAGCTAAATACGGAGGGCATTTACCCAATCGCTCCAGACGGTGTTCCAGCAAAGACTCCAGATGCTGATCGTGATGTGGTGAAACACATCTACAATGGTGCTTTATTGAAGGACATCTTTGCAGAGGATGATGAGCAAATCCAGTTGGTATCTGGTTTGGATCACCCATTTGCCCTTCCTGCAGGTCATGACAATGCTGGTTTCCTTTTATGACCAAAACTCAGGTCGCTTCCTACTTTTCAAGACAGAGGCCCCTTGCTTTGTGGTCTACACAGCAAACTTTGTGGATGAGAGTGTCATCATCGGAGGTCAACCAATGATACAGCACAATGGGATTGCCCTTGAAGCGCAAGCTTTACCAGATGCCATTCACAGCGACCTCAAAGACCAAGTCATTCTCAAAGCAGGGCAAACCTTCACCAGCAAAAACTCGCTACGAGCTTGTTGTCAAATAAAAAGAAGAGCTGGTTTCCAGCTCTTTTTGAGTTCCGTGCAGTTGTATTGACATTAGAGGCAGTTTGGTCAGTACATGGCTTATTTTTTTCTTTTTTTCTGTTTCTCGATTCTCTCTAACATTCTGTTTTTACGCTCCTCCAGTTCTTGGATTTGCTTGAGCAAAAGATCTGAAAAGTCACTATCGAGTTCTTCAGCTTCTCCACTACTATACCAATCTAAGGCGACAATGTGATTATTTTTATCAAAGCAGAAAATCACATCTCCATCACCGATGATAGACAGAAAAGGGATATAATTTACAAAGCCTAGTTCATGTAATTCTTTGGTCTTCAGTTGAATGTCTAGAAAATCAGGTATCTCATTTGCAATGCCGTAAACCTTAATACCACGACAGAATGTCCAAAATGGGGCGACATCAAATGCTTTGGCTCTTGGCCTCAGTTCCTCCCTGACTTCCATATAGAGTCCACCTAGGGGTGACATGGTAAATTCTCTGAAGTCGTCTGGAAGACTGATTTGATACAGTTTTTCAAAATCTTCTATATCCTGTTCGGAGGGTTCATTTCCCATGCAGGCTACAACTTGGTAGGTTTTAGAATCATAATGGTGAAAATAATCATAGACTTTTTCTAGTGACATTGCTATTCCTCTCTATTCTAGGTAAATATATTCGACAACTAAATCACAAAGCTGCTTATCCTTATCATAGCCAAAGTAGACGGGATAGACTCCGTCTCCAAAACCTGATTGGATCATCGGAATGCTTAGGTCAGTGTTGGGGATTTTAAAATTAATCCAATCCCCACCCTCACGTTGATAAAGGGGATTGTCTATGGCATTTTGAGCAAAAACTGCTGCAAAGAAATCGTCGTAGATATTTTTGTCAGGATTTTCTTTATACCAACTCTCTTCAAAATCGCAGTAGGCATTCTTGGTGTCAACGTCCACTATCGTTGCCAGACCTGCGTCAACTGCAAATCCAAAATAAGAGTCTTTTTCAACAGTGTCTATATCTTCATCACCAGTCAGTGCTTCATAGTAGATGACTGGCACTTGATCTGTAAATTGGATTCTCGTTGCTACATACCTGTAATGGTCTTCTTCTATCTTGGCTACTAAAGTTTTTAGTCTATATGTTCCTTTGGGAACAGATTGTAAGTAAGGCTTTTCCTCTCTACGGAGCCAGACCAAAGGATCTCGGACCAGAATTTCTCCACTAGGAAAAGTCACTTCCCCCATATCCAAAACAAAAACTTCCATGTCCTGTATTTCTTTCCTATCAAAAATAGTCTGCATAATTGATAGACGAAGTGAGCAGGTGTTTTATTTCTTGGTATTTCTGCAACCATTCTTTTTGAAACTTGTATTTTTTTCTCATAAACGGTTCCTTTTCTAAATCTTCTATCTTATGCTTTTATTTCCCTAATTATCGAAAAGATTAGGTCTTTAAGACTTTCTGCGACATACACAACTTCATCAGGATCATGAATATAGCAAAGAATCTGGCCTTCTTTTTCCTTCTTTGTCAGGATCAAAATCCAGCATCAGGAAACAACTGTCACAATACTCGGCAAAAGGAATCCATTTTTTTATTAAAAAGATAGGGTTTTATCCTCTCGTCCTGCATTTTGTTCAATGTCTTGGCTTGTAAAATGCTCAGGAAATTCAGTTAAGAGGAGTCTCTGTTTTGAAAAATAGTGTTTAGTGTTTTTCGATAGCCTGCAGGCTCAGCAAGCAAAATGCCATGTCTCTTTCATCTACAAGGCAAGGCAGAATACTGAGATAGTTATTCCCGTTTTTATACCTGTAGAGCTCTTTTACCTCATCAGGCAACGTTATCCCAAATTTCTCCTCAAATGCTACCAGTTCTTCCTCAGAAGCTCCAGGGATTTCCTGATAATCGTCCAGATATTCTTCCTCTACAGGGTCATCCAAATCCCATTCCTCAAAATTTTCACAGATGTACTCTTCTATCTTTTTTTATCTCATCACTTATCTGCATACCATCCACCCTTTATTTGCTTAGTTACAGATCTCCTTCGATTATTTGTTGCATATATGCTGGCATATCATTTACAAATTCCGCAAAACTGCACATATCTTTCAACTCTTCATGCTCTATATCATAGGAAGCCACTTTCTTTGTTTTTAGGATCCCATACAATATAGATATGGTCATAATCTCCTGTCAGCTTAGATATACGCAGAAGTTTCTGTCTACCTTTTTTAATCGGAACAGTATTGACTAAAGAGAAAAACTCTATCCATTTAAAATCACAGTCTTTAAGCTCGAAATGTAATTCCTCACTTTGAAGAAAATCAATTACTACCTTAGGCAATTTAAATGACTTCAGTTCATCCAGTTTATTTTGTAAACTGTGGTATTCTTCAGGTTCTAACTGCTTAAAAATATGCGACCATTTCTTCATCGCCATTTTCAAGTGCGATACTGTATGGACGCATCCCGTCTTTTTCGGTTATTGTTACATCTGCTCCATTTTCTACAAGATATTGACACATTTTCAAATCAACATACCTTGCAGCTACACATAGCGGGGTTGGTTTAAAAGGATAGACCGTATCAGGGGCATTGTAGTTAATATTAACTCCGTTCTTTATAAAGAAATCAAGCACTTCATAATTTCTGTCTGAAACTGCACTGCGAAATGCCTGTCCACCGTATTTTTTTCTACCCTATGACCTAACTCGTGGATAAGAGGCAGGTTCTCGTATTTTTTTTCATATAAAGCCTGTTCAAAGGCTTCTGTTTTTACCTCATTTACACAGTTCACCTTTGCGCCATGTTCTACCAGATACCTGATAATAGCTTCGTCACAATACCTTACAGCAAGCAAAAATGAAGGACTTCCTTTTACATTCAGATTGACGCCCTTTTGCACAAGCCATTTTACAGAGTTAAAACTTTCCATAATCAAAGCTATTTCTAAAGGTGACAAAGTGGTATACTTACCTATTTTTATACCCTTTTCAATATCCCATCCCTTTGAAAAATACTCATCTAGTGCGGGTATATTCCCCTTTATAATATCACCTACAATTTGTGGAACAGATTTAAAATTTCCTATATCTTTTAATTTGACCATTTTTAAGTCTCCTACAGATTATGTACTCATCTGTTATAATTTATTTCCCCTAAAGGAAGCGGATCAGGATTTAGGCTTACCCAGAGAACCGAAAGTTCACACAAACGTTCAGTTATAGTATCTTCATCACAGCCTTTTGCACGGATGCTGGAAATCAGTTCCTTAGTTTCTTCCAGTTCTTCTTTGGAAAGTGGTGTACCTGAAGCGAAATGATTTGGCAGGGCTTTCAGCATGTTCCGATAGTGTTTATCCCAGTTGACACCGCCATTTCTATAGAGCTCATCCTGTACGCGCCCTGTTATACGGATCACTTCGCCTTGTACAGTTTTTGCTGGCCCGCTTGAAGGAATGAGTAAATCCCAAAGCTCGTTATACTGCTCCTTCCAAGAACCTTTTTTTACAATAATAGGAGAAACTCCGTCATGTATCTTGCGTTTCGGAGCAGGCTTTACATCAAACAGTGCATAGAGTTTCTCAAGCCCTGCTTCTGTTTCAGTCAAGTAATCTTTATTAAAGTTTTCTCTGTGAAATTCAAAATCCTTTCCGATTAGTTCGACTCTTTCTGCCATATCAGGAGTTACCTCAGCGCCCGCCTTTATGAGCATTTCTGCAATTTCTGCTACCTGTGCAATATTAATCTGCCTACAAGTAGCAAGGGCTTCAGCTAAAGGAGTTCGTCCCATAACAGTTTTGGGATTAACATCTGCACCTTTTTCAATCAAAAAACTTACTATCTTAGGTCGGAAAAACCTTGCTGCCGTATGTAGAGGTGTACTCCCATATGTATCAGGTTTTTGTATATCTCCGCCTAATTCATACAGCAGTTTTACAGTATCTCTCCCCAAAGCGGCATGTTTATATAATGGTGTACGCCCATAATAATCAGGAGTATTTACATCTAAACCCTGTTCTACTAACCAGATAACAAGCTCGTTAGGAACACCTCCATAATGAAGTGCCGTATTTAAGCTGTATCTGCCGTTATGAGCAGTAAGCTCACATTTATCATATACTGCTTTAAGAGCTTCAATATCTCCTGCTGTAATCAGTTCATCAAAATTTTTAGGTAAGGTGACTCTTTTTTTGGCCATTGTTCTTCTCCTTTAATATAAAAACTAACATTTGCATTTTACATTTCTAAACCCACTTAAGCCCATCAACATCTTTTAAAACCATAGACTCTCCATCGTAGTCGTTTTTCAGCTCGACTTCTTTTTCTTTAACGGATATGTTGTTGTACCAGTGCTCTAAACTGGCATATTTCCCTGTATGGATATTGATAAGCATGCTTGTTATCGGATCCCAAGTGCCTTTCTGTACGGTTTCAGCAAGCATATAATAGGCATCTAAAAATATCAAATTTCTCCCATAGATCCAAAATGGAAGCTGCGTATCTAACAGTGGCAAGTTTGCAGAAAAAATTTCATCTCCATGCGGTGGCACTGTTTCATAATGAAATTCTATCTCACTCCCATAATATGCTATCGTTGCTCCTTCGCAACCGATGCATTGAGGAATACCCTCTTCAGCTACTAAAAAATTCCATTGGCGTCTCCTTGTATTTTGATTGAGTAAACTCCGACTAGGCTTTCCCACGTTTACAACCAGATGGTAAAGGTAATCACTTGTTTTTTTATAGGTGACAAAGATTTTTTTCCTCTAAACAGACTGACGAGGTGCTGGGCCATGGAGAGACCAATGCCATACCCAGAGGTGGTTTGGTTATTGTGTGATGTTTCGGCGCGGTAGAAGCGATCAAAGAAGCGTTTGATATTGGCAGGTTGCCCATCCTTATAGTCGTTAGACACAGTGATACAGGTGCGCTTGCGTAGGAGATAGGCTTTGCGTTTGAGAGTTAGACGGATGGTGCCTGCTGGATCACAGTATTTGCGGGCATTGTCAAGAAGAATGCTAAGAAGCTCATAAAATTCCTCTTGGGCTACTTTTTCTATAAGGTCTGCTTCAATCAGGCTTTCAAATTTTTTATCCTCTTTGGTAAAGAGAGGAGCAAAGTCTGAGGCGACCTTTTCAGCGATGACGGAGATGTTTTGAGGAGCTAGTTTGATATCCTCTTGCTCCTCGAGTCGAGCAAGTCGGATAAGTCTTCCAATCAAGTGGTTGAGACGCTCGGTCTGTTCTTTGGTACTGATGCTCCACTCGGTCTCTCCTTCCATGAGTTCTTGAAGCTCGGTATTGGCCGAAATGATAGCCAGCGGTGTTTTGAGTTCGTGTCCTGCATTGGTGATAAACATCCGTTGTTTCTCATAGTTTTTGACGAAGGGACGGATAACAATCCCAGAAATCAAGGTAAAGAGCAGAGCAAGGAGAAATAGGCTAGCCAGTGATAAACCAGATAGAGACTTGAAAGAGGGTGTCCCGTTCGCGAATGTAGTTGGTAGCTTCAAAGAAGACTAGGAGCTTACCCGAAGCTGTCTGACTAATCTGGTAGGTGAAGTAGCGCCCATTGCGAGTAATCGTGCCATAGGTTTCCGGTTTTTTAAGAATTTTCTGGAGAAAACCTCTGACGTCTGCTTCGGTCAGTGATTGGACATTCCCTAGAGAAATAGTGTAGTCATTCCCTTTTCTCTGACAGAGAAGTACTGAAAATTGTAGATAATCCCTTCCTGGATGTTCTTTTGGTGAAACTTTCCTTGATTTCATCTGTGATTGGGAGTTCGCCTTCATTTTTAGACAAGATGGAGAGGACGGTTTGGATATTATCCTCTGTCTGAGTATAGACGATGCTATTCATCAAGACCAGAAAAATGCAAGAATCAGAGCGATGGCGAGCAGTGGCTGTGACAATAAACTTGATGCGTAGTTTTTCGAAACATCTAGTCTCCTCCTATCAGTTGGAAAGGCCCTTCTGCAGATCCTAAGATTTGCAAGTTGGACTGAACACTTTGAAGCTTTGGGCGGAGATAGGAAATATAGAGAAAAACGAGCTCGTGATCACTCTCTTCCAGCTCATCTGGCCAGACTTGATCTAGTAGTTGTTGACAACTGAGGGTTTGATTAGCATGCTGGATGAGGAGGGTCAAGAGTTGAGTCTCCTTTTTCCCTAAACGAATGCTGTTTGTAGCAGCTAATTCTTGTTCGTCAATATCCAAGCGAGTATTTCCTAATTGGACCGTATCTGGGGTATAGTCCTCCAGGCGTCGTGCAGTAGAACGGAGTCTAGCCAAGAGTTCCTTGAGCGAGAAGGGCTTGGTCAAGTAGTCGTCAGCACCTGCATCGAGTCCGGTTACACGATCATCTACTTCAGCCATGGCTGTCAGCATGATGACGTGGGTCGTATTGCCCAACTGGCGAATTTCTTTGAGGGCTTCGATTCCTGTCTTGATCGGCATCATGATGTCAAAAATCATGAGGTGATAGTGGTTAGTTGTAGCTTTTTCGACAGCATCTTGTCCATTAAAAAAACAGAATCAACGCTATAGCCTTCGTGTTCTAAAGCAACAGTGATGACGCGATTTAGTTGAGTTTCATCTTCGGCAAGTAGGATTTTCATAGGTTCTCCTTAGTCTTGGTCGGATCGTTGAATCAAATCACGGATGGTCTGCATGGTCAAGTCGCATGAAGCAAGCTCATCGGCACAACGTTTGAGCTCGCGCGTGATTCGTTCAGGGTTTTGGATGTTTTTCTTGTACTTCATCTGGTGCTCAAAGGCTGGCCCAGGAATCCATGGCAATCGTGCGTAGCTGGATCTCGATAAAGTAGGTGCCTTGGGCATTTCCCAGACAGTCTGGATAGGGAGTGGTCACCTCTAGAATCAGATGATAGGAACGGTAGCCGTTGGGCTTTGACCTGACGGATATAGTCTTTCTCTTTAAAAATCTGGATGGTCGGTAGCTGACGAATATAGTCCACTATGCGGTAGATATCATCTGTAAAGCCTGTGATAATCCGAACACCGATAGCATCTCGGATCTCTTTGAGAGCGGATTGACTCGTCTGAGGCAGGCCTTTACGTCGGCATTTTTCGCGCATGCTTTCCTCGGTTTTGATTCGTGCGTGCAAGTGTTCATATAGCTTGAGGGAGGTTTCTTTTTTGTAATTAGCTGCGGCCTCTTCCATATCTTCAATAAAGGTCTGCAAGATAGTGGGTAGGTAGGCTTCGCAAGGGCCATAGATAGAGTTCATAGGCTGGTCCATTCTAAGAATGACTCGTATTGCTACGAGCATAGATTCTAATAGTATTTGTCATTCTATTATACCATGAAAGCGATAGCAGGGTGAGATTCTATTGATAAAGAGGGAACGAGAATTTTTGACAAAGGAGTCCATTAGAGATATAATGAAGAAAAAAATCGACCAAGGATAAGAAGATGACAAACTCAAAAGTATATTACACGCCTGAAACGTTCAGAGGGCAGTTGCGTGGAATTCAAAAGATGATCGATGAAGAGCGTGATTGTGCAGATATCATTACCCAGTTGACAGCGGTTCGTTCGAGTGTGGAGCGCGTGATTGAGATGATCATTACCGAGAATCTCACAGCCTGCATCAACCAACCCCTAGACGACCCTGAGGCTCAAAAAGAACGCTTAGAAAAGGCTGTTCAGTACCTAATCAAACGAAAAATAGTAGTTCTCTATGTGATAGAACAAGATAAGAAAAATGGATCACAGGAGGGAAAGATGACAAAAGAAGAACGAGCAGAAAAATGGTTTCAGAGTGTTCCTGAGGCAGAAGCTATTCCTATACAAACTAAAATGGAGATCTGTAGTCAGGCAGCAAAACGAATGGCGCTTATCTGGCTTGGCCTACTTGGTGTGGAATGTTTGTTCCTATTCTGGTTCACTGGGGGCGAACTGTTCAATCAAGTAGCGGACTTTCTAAATCAGCTATCAGAAGGGAGCCCCACAAAAAATCGATATAAGGGTCTCGTACTTGCAGGTACTCTTATTTGTCTGCCTGCCTTGATCTTGCCTAGCGTTGTTGCCCATTTTTTTAGACAAAATTGGATTCGAAAAGAGGCTGAAAAGGTAGTCAAAGAGATGGCCCCTGTTACAAGTGATCAGCCTTATCTAGATGGAGATGAGGGAGAAGATTTTGCGAGTATTTCCGGAAGAATCTTTGCGGATTGGGTGCTAGATGATGGTGAGAAGGAACAAAATGGCTTTGAACTTGAGGAAGTATGGCAGCAACTAGCAGCTGTACAGGATGGTGATAGGGATTTTCTCACTTTAATACCTCAGCGACCAGTTAAACTAAAGGGGAGTCAGCTTGTATCGGATTTTGTACAGGTTTGTCAGGATGAAGATTCGGACGGTTTTCGTTTTGAGGTTAGTGTAGCTGATGCCGAACGGATCAACGAGAATGTAATCTACGAAAAAAATGGTCTGAGCGAGAAAGAAACTCAAGACTTGCTTCGGGCATATTTGGAGAACAGAGTTACATCGGACCTAGAAGACTGGGAAATTGTACTAGATATGCGGACAGATGAGCAGAAAAATATCGCAATCTATCAAGAAATAACCCAACTGCTAACAGATGATAGTGAGGTACGATCTCGTTTGACCTCCTGTTTTGAATCACCGAAAGGCTATTTCAAGCAGTATGCAGATAGATATGACGAGCGAGGAATAAGCGAAGAGGTTGATGAAGCTACGATAAAATGGCTTGCTATTGCTGATGAACTGCTCGCTGTGGATGCAGTCATTAGAGTTAGACTGGAAGACAGATAAGGATGAATTTCTGTACCAATTAACGCCTCTGGCAACTAAACAAACTCTTGATTTGGAGGAGAATTGGTTCGACGAGGATGATGACATCCCTACTTGGTGTAAGATTTTGGACGAAAGATGGGCTGGACACGATTTCTGTCTTGCTTGTATGGATATTAATAGTGATAGTTATGTGCTATTTATCTGCAAGAGGGATATTTTGGAAAAATTAGTCACTCTGAGTCACACAATCAATCAGCGTTTCGGACATGCAAAAAATATGTAATTGCTGGTGTATTTCAAGGAGGAAGTTCAAGATGACTTTTGTATTTAAGGATGCACCCAACATAGCCTGTATAGTTTGTTACCATGTCTTGGCTGGGAAAAATCCGATCACCTTTATCTCCCACGATGAAGAGGATGGCATGTGGCAATTTTGTGTTCAGAAGACCACACTGGAGAGGATGCATGCCTCATTTCCCTAGCTGAAGCATTTAAACTAGACGCATCCATCGGACAAGTCGCGGATATACCTTGTGGCTATGCGGTGGAAAGAAAAGATGGGCTTGCTGGCTGGAAATCATGCCCATCCTAACAGTTGGGGCTCCGTATAAGATAACTTGTATGAAAATGAAAGAAACCTAGAGATGTTTGGATATAAACTGGAAGAAAACCCATTTTTGTGGTATAATTAAAGGTAGTAAGACAAG
>BNJT01001356.1_pt1 | contig 31857 bp, 40 predicted proteins | sample 8540491 | NCBI WGS metagenome assembly BNJT01 (sample SAMD00202455, study PRJDB9452) | human saliva metagenome | host: Homo sapiens | reverse complement strand
AAAATAATAAAAAGTAAAAATAGTTCGTTACTGAGTGGGCTAAAAATTTTTCTTTGAGAGAAAAACTTTTAGTTATATATAACGATTACTTGCCTGCCTATAATGTTTCTAGAGCTCCACAAAGGCTCTCTCAACATTATAGGACGTCGCAGTAATCTTATTGAAAAACTGTTAATTTATTTACTCAAAGAAAATTTCTAATAATAAATTATAAGGTAACTCACTTATTTTTACTTTTGAATTAAGATTATAATATGCAATAGCCTATTTTATTATATAAACTTTATATCTAATATTTATTCCATATGTGGATGTATTTTTAGAATGACAAGTTCTACATAAAAGCTTTTTAAGTTATAAAATTTTTGAATTACTTGGGTCATGGTCAATATGATGAACTTCTAGCTCTGACTTATTTTTGAACAATCTTTACCACATTCTTCACAAAACCCATTTTTAGATTTTTCTATAATTAGAAGAAATTTCATCCCAGTTTTTCAGGATACAGTCTAACTTTATCATTTTTCTATATCATCTAAATTATAACTTTTTATTAACTCTTCATTTTTATCAAATTCAGTCCCTAAAAATTCTTCAAAAAGAAAAAAATTATTTCTTATTTTATTCTTTTTCAAAAATTACTAACATTTAAATAATTTTTTTATAATTCAAGGCTTCTAAACATTTAGTACATACTTGTAATTTTTACAACATTTGATCCTATTACAGTTTTTTTCCATCTTCTGATAATATATTTATTGTAAAATTCAGGACTTTTATTTTGAATTATTTTAAATTTACTAGCATCCCCTGATTTTCTTGATTTTTGTTAAAGTTTCACAGTCATATGCAATATGAAATTTTCTTAAACTAAATTCACCCTTATAGTATCTTTTGATCTCTTATATAGGCTACTAATTTATCAAATTCCTTTGTATTTAATATAACCATTTTCTGAAGAAACAGTTTTCATTAATATCTACATCTAATCCAGATAAACTACTTATTTCCTTCCAAATTCTAGCAATTTTAATTTTTTTCTATTCTTTCAATTTCTATCTTTTCATCCTTATCTATTTTCATTTTTTTCCATAATGTCTTTTAAAGGTTCAAATTCTAAAAAAATTAATTAGTTTCATTAAAACCTCCTGCTTCAAGGATATCATTTATATGTGCCTCAGCTGTTGTTTTTATTTTTAAACTCAACTCTTCTTGATTTACTAAAATTTTTCTTTTCCATCTTCCATTACCCTATGGCTGTATGATAAACCATTTGCAGTAGCTTTACTGATAAGAAAAATCTCTGTAAGGTTTCATTTTATTCAATAACATACAGTACTCTAGAACACTTTTTGATCTTTCCTGAGACAGAGTCATATTTTTAAAAATAAGCTTGTAAGTCATCATCATTTCTATTCCATTCGCTTGAAGTATGTCCTTCTATTCTTATTTCTTCAATTTCATTGTTATATTTTGTAAAAAGTATATCTACATATCTTGGGAAAAAAATCATCTAAAAATATCTTTAAATTTTTGATTTATATTACTACTTCCAACATCAAAAAAATACATCAGGTTCTTTAAAAGTAATTGATAAAAGTATCTCTATCAATATAAGCATTCCATTTTTAAATCATCTTTAAATTCTTCATTTAAATCAGTATAAATTTCATATTTGGTATTTTTTTAAAGTCCTTAGCTATCATTTCTATACGTTCTTTTTCTTTATTTACTTGTAACATATAGACAACTGAAATAAATAAAAAATTAATGTTAAAGCTGACATTAAATCGGCAACTCTTGGTGAGAAGTGATCTTCATGATATTTTTTTAGCCATCTATCTCACCTTCTTATTATTAGGTAACTCCATAATTTCTCTTAACTTATCAGCAAGAGGACTATAGTCTTTAGCAAATCTATCAGATATTTTTTTGCCATAACTTGAGCTAATGATTCTAAAGATCTCATTTAAAGATTCTTCTAATGCTTTTTCAATATTTTCAACATGTCCTTTTAAATGAATGCTTAATTCATTATTTAATTTTTCAATTTGTTTTAGATTTTCATCTATCATCTTTGAATTATTTTTTTCACTTTCATCTATTCCTTCTAATGTACTTTTTTTACTAATCTGTTTATTCCAGCTGAGTAATTTTCATTATTATTTATAAAAAAATATCTAATTGTTCTTTCATATTATTAGAAAAAAATCTGTATTGAATTTTTTTCAATTCCTGTAAAATATATTTTTCAGAAGTTTCTTTTTAATTTAAGATCTGTATTTTCTAAAGACTTATCAAAAATTGTTTTTCTATTTTTTTAAGAGATTCCTCCATTATTCCTATTATACTATCAGTTGAACCTTTTACTCCTCTATTTATATCGTCTATATATTGAGAGAAGTTATTTTTGTAAGTTACTTGTGAAATTATTTAAATTATCTATTAACTCATTAGAGTAGCTATTAAAAAGTCTTGATATCATTATTTATAGTATTATTGATTTCTACAAGATTTGGAATCAATTCTTTTTGCATGGTTGTTTTAATTCAGAGAATACAGATAAAGTTTCATTTAATTTTATATGTTGTTCTATACTTTCTTTTTGTAAGAGTAGATAATTCTGTAACAACAGAATTTATATTTTTTTGTTTCAGATGAGAAAGTATTTAATTCTTTTTCTATTCCAGTAAAGCTATCAAAAAAATAACTTTTTGATTTTCTGTTGTACTTTCTATTGTTTCTTTATAGTGTTCTTGCCAATCTACTAATTTTTATAACTGCTTCATTTAATTGTTTGAAGTTTGATCCAAATGACTCAATTAAATTATTATTGAAATCTTTTTATTGTTTTGTTTTAATGCTTCAATAAAAAGCCTTACTATTTTCTTTCAGCCATATAAGTTGCAAACTCTTTAAAAAGCAGTAATTAACTCTCTACTTTGACTTTCTGAAGCCTTAAAGAAATTAGAAAAAGTCATCTTTATAATTTTTAAAAATTATCTAGTAGTAGTTCTACATTTTTCAAAAAAATAGCAGAATTTTTTTATCAACAATATCTATATTTATCTTTTCTAATGATTCTAACTTAATTAAAGTATCAGAATTTATTTTTTTCCAATACTTCTAGCTTATTTAAAAGCATTTCCATCTATTTTTTTCTATCGATTCTAGTTTAATTAGACTAACAGAATTTATTTTTTTCTATTGACTCTAATTTACTTAAAGTCTCAGTAGTAGCACTATTTAATTTTTATTTTCTTCTAAATTTAGAATAGAGTTTTTCTTTTTAAGATAGAAATATTCTCATTCCACAATGAAAAAAATTCTCTATACTTTTATCATATTTCCTATTAAGGTCATCCAATATCCCTAATTTTAATAAAGAACTTTCATAAAAATTATTAGTTTTTTTCTTGCTTTTCATTAAGTACTTTTTAACTCATCCTTAATTTCTTCAAATTTTTTTAAATTTTTTTATTTTCATTGTTATTAAAAAAATCAGTCAAATTTTTTTAGGCTATCATTATTTATTGTTTGATTATCTAAAAAGCTATTAAATTTTTTTCACTAATTGCTTGTAGCTCTTTTTATTTGTAACTTTAATAAAGGAATTTCATCATCTTCATCATCTACATCTTTTTATCTTTAAATGAATACCAAACATTAAAAGAAAAACAGCTAAAGAAGTACCAATTAAAGAAGTCCAAAAAGCCGTTTTTAAACCTTGTAGCAATAAGGGAACGCTTTTTTTCAATTTCATTTGAATTGAAATCAGCAAGTCCAATACAAATACCAGCAAATGTACCTATTACCCCTAATATGGGCAATAAATTTATATAGAAATTTCTTTTTTTCCTTATCATTTATTTTTATTATTTTTTTATAATATGAACTATAATATACCCCATTACAAAAATAAATAATCAAATCAGAAATTGTCAAAGAAACCCCAATATATTGACCAATATTAAAAAGCTAAGAATTTAAAAAAATATACCCCATTTTTTTCATCTCCCCTTTTATTTTTTTGAGTATCTATTATTTTTTTATAATTTTGTCCAGCTATACAACAATCTTTCACATATATAATTATAAAATTTTTTTCAAGTTGATAAACACGATTGGTAACTGCTGTTATTTCCTGACCATTTATATCTTCTAATAAACAAGTATAATAGCCTTTATACTCTTTTAGTTTTATTAGTTATTTCTACTTTTACCTAATTTTTTTAACATTTTTGCATTAATAATAGAAGTTTTTAAATCATTATTGTCTTTATTCTTTATTTTTAAAGTATAAAAAGCCTGTATAAATCTTCTTAAAAAAATCATCCATAATATCTTTTTCTGACTTCTTTTAATTTTTTTCAAAAATTAATAAATTTTTTTCTTTATCTACATGAACATGTAAGGATTCGTTTCTTAAATCTAATAAACCTCTTTTACAAAATTCATCCACTAAATTCTTAAAAACCATATTTTGTTGTAATTTAATTAAAAGTCCCCCTAATGTAACATTAGCCTCAAATTTATCTGTAATTATTTTAGCATTACACATTTTAGAATAATAATCTCTCAATTCTCCTTCAAGAGCAATTATATAGGCTACTGTACAATATTTTTAAATTTCTCTTTTTAATATTGGTTGATTATCAATATTAATATAATTTATTTCAGCATCAACTAATTCATTTTGAGTTGTTTTATTAGCCCTTGGAAATTTATCTTCAATATCTTTCTCAATTTTTTTCAGGATTAATTAAATTTTCAATTATTTTAGGTTCTTCTTTATCTTTTTCTGTATCTGCTTCTTCTTGCTTACTGTTCCCTGCTTTTTTTAAATCTTCAAATTTTGATAAAGTTTCTTTTCTTAAACTTTGTAATTCAGATATAAGCCTCTGCTCAATTTCTTTTTATTTCTTTAATAATGTCATATCTTTTTACTTTCGTTTTCAGTTGTTATATTTTTCATTAGTTGATAACTCTCTTCCAAAGATAATATCGAAAATTATTATTTTTCAAAAATCTAAGTTTATGAAATCATCTTCATCAAAGAATGAAAAAAATAGGACTTTCTTTATATAAAGAAGATAAAAAAATAAAAGTTCAGTTGCCCTTGTCATAGCAACAAACAATAATTTCTTCCCTTCCTCTATTATTTCATCATTGCTCTTTAATGGGAAAATTTTTCTTACTTGGAAAAATATTCATCATTTTAAACCTAAGATAAAAACAACTTTTACTTTCTATTCCTTTTGCAGAATAAAAAAAGTTGTTAAATTAATAGAATTACTATTTTCATTTTTTTGTAGTTATTGGAAATTTATTTTTAAGCTTTTCTTCTAAATTTGTAGTAAATTGAGAAATTATTGTAAAAATCACTATATTCATATTGATATTTATTAACAAGAATATCAATTATAGTAATAACATTATTAATTTCTTCTTCCAAAGTTCTTGATTTCAATCTTAAAGGTTTTATTCCTCTCTCATCAATTGAAATATTACTACTCTTATAGCAATTATTATCTAATAATTTTTTTCTGCCGCAGAATAAATTTCCTCAACATTTCTATAACATCTATTTAAATATAAAAACATTTTTCTTCTTTTGATTTCAAAGTTAGCATCTTCTAGGTTTCTTTCATTATTTAAGCACCATGCTTTTTTTCGATATTAATTGTTTGATTGATATCCATAAAAAAATGTAATTGAAGATTCTGTATTATTATCAATATTAGAAATCAACTTAATAAATTCTAAATGTAATTTTTGAAAAAAATCTTGTGCTTCATCAATAATTATATGGTCAAAAATAATTTTTGCTCATCAAGAAAAAAAGATCTTTTCTTCTTAAATAATATAAGGCAGAAATCATATAATCATGATAGTCTTGAAAGTATTCTACTTCATTTTTCAACTTTTCTATAATAACCTAAAATATCTAATACCTCTTGCTTTTTGAGATAAATCTATTTTTTAGACTACCTCTTTCTAGTCTTTTTATTCTTTAAATATTCTTCTTTAGTAAAATCACAATTTCTTAACCAATCAATTTCAGATAATAAAAAAATCTCTATCCATTCTATAAAAAAAGAAGAACTCTTATTATGTTTTTTTGTATTCATCTATAGCAAGTGACATTCTACTTTCTCTATCAAATTTATTTTTTTGGATATTTATTTTTTTCTTCCTTTTTATTTCTTTCAATTTTTTTCTCAAAAGCAGGACTAGTTAGGCAATTTTTTTATATAATTATCTATATGATCAATAACTATCTTATTTTTAATAAAGAATATTCATCAAAAAGTTCCAAATAATCTTCTAATTTCATAGCCTAAACTTTTATTATAATAAAGAAATAAAACTTTTTTTATTATATTTTTTTCTGCTAAAAGAATAGCTTTTTTTAATTGCAACTAAAGTTTTTTTCCACTTCCAGGGCTCCCATTTACTTGAATTACATCATTTTTGTCGTATTCAAAAAAATACTTTTTTTGTTCATTTGAAAAAAATAAAATTTGACATTTCCCCTCCATATTATCAAATAAATATAAAATCATATGTTTTTATTATAGTGTCAACCAATAATTTTGAAGATATTACTTTTTTTAAAAAAATAAAAAAAGAATTTTTAATTCAAATAAAAGTGCATAAAAATGGTATCAATAGAAAACTCTTCTATCAATACCATTTATTATATAACTTTAATCTTATAGATCATGTGGAACAAATACTGGAGGTAAAGCTCCTTCTTTTGCTTCAACAACAATTCTTATGAAATCTAAGTTAATTAAAAGCTTTTTTTCTTTTTCATCAGTTTCTATAAGAGCGAAACCATCAGCAACCTCTAAAAATAGTTGCATCTTTTAAATTTATGATTTACAGTAGCAATATGACATTTTTTTCCAAGCTAACTTTTTCAAGTAATGCTTTCATTTTAAAACCTCCTATATAAATTAAAAATAATATAACTCATTGTAGCACTTTTTTTATAAAATCAAAAAAATATTTTTTTACTCACTAAAATTATTTACTTCAAGAATTCTATAGTATTCATTACCTTTTTAACATTAATTTATTGACGGTTAATTTGTAATTTATATTTTTGTTCATACCTATTTTCAGATAGAGCAGGAAATTCAATGTTATTTATTTCATCTTTTTATGTAATAAGTATAATATTTCTTTTTTTCTTTATATCAATTTTATTATAGGAAGTTTCAAGTTTTCCTATAACAATAAACTCGTCTATTCCTTTATTTATTTTAAATTTTTTTAAATGCTTTTTATAAATTTAGGAAGTAGTTTTTCTTTAACTAATTCTCTAGTTTCAAGTAAATCATTATAAGTGTAGTCACTATAATCGTGGGCTAAATCATTTCTTTCATTGAAAACTTTATGTTTATAACATTCATGGACTGGAGTTTTAAATTCACTATACTCTTTTAATTTATTCAGAATTGTATAAAGTTTCTCACTTTTACTGTAAGATTCATTTAAAACTTTTTCCTGAATGGTAGCATAATAAGTTCTTATCTCACATTCAAGAGATTTCAAATATTCAAAAACTTTCACTTCCAAAAATAATCATCATTTTTATCAGCTCTAAAAAGTTTTTTTCAGCTTTTTAGTAAACCTATTTTAGTTGATTTATGTGCTGAAGGAAATTTTGTTTCTATTTCATTCTCAATTTCCTTACTATCCATACTTTTTTTCATTTTTTTATCAGCTTTTTAAGTTTTCTATTTCTTTTTTTGTATAGCTGTATCACTAGTTTTTTTCTTCTTCTACAACTTCTTTTTATTTCAAAAAATTTACTATGATTTTTCTCTATATTCTCATTTTTATTTATTTCCTTATTAAAAAAACACTATAGAAGTCATTAGAATCAGTATCTATGTTAATAAAAATCATTTTTCAAAATCAAAAAAACTTTTAATAATTTTTCTTGATACTCTGATGGTTCAATTTTCAAAGAAGAGACTATTAAGACTTCTGTTGCTCTTGTCATACCAATGTATAATAGTTTTTTTAAGTTCTTCTAAAAATTTCTTCCTTTGTCTTGTCTGGATATAAGTCAGTTAAGTCATCTGCGTTAAGCTCATCTATATTAGGAATAAAAAAATTACTTTATTTTCAGTTCCTTTTTGCTGAATGGTAAGTTGTGATATTAACTCCCTCTCCTATTTTATTTTTAACATAACTTATATGTTCTTTTTTTGCAAAGAATTTTTGAATCTCTTTTTATACTTTTGTTCATTTAAACAAATGATTGAAATATCATCATACTTATAATTAAATTCATTTTACTAAAGTTTTAATATCTTTACATAAGTTATTAAGTCTTTCTTCTGAATCAGAATATTTAATAAAAATGGTTTAATTCCTCTGTCTACACTAAAAAGTTAAAGTTAAATTTTGATTTTTAGTATCAGGAATATCTCCAACTTCAATTTCAGGATTAAGTTTTTTTAGCCACATCAAAAATTTCTTTTACATTTCTGTATGCTCTGTTTAAAGTAAAAGCTTTTATTTATGTTGATACCTACTTGTTTTAAAGTTCTATTTCCAAATATCCAAGCTTTGTTCAGGATATATACTTTGATTTTTATCCATAAATAAAGATATTGTATTTCCGAAGTTTTTTTGAAATTTCACAAATTAAATTTATAAATCTAAAGTGAATTTTTGATAAATCTTGAGCCTCGTCTACTATGACATGATTATACTTTTTTTACTTTATTTCTATTTTCTTCTTTTTCAAAAATAATATAGGAATAGGAAAGCAATATCATAAAAAAATCTGTATATCTTAATGTATCTTTTTTTATTACTACCTCTATATAAATTTAGAATTCTATAAATTTCTTCTTTCTCTTCTTTTTTTGTAATTTTTGATTTCCTCTACCATATCTTGTGATTTCAAGATATTCTTCTTTTTTTCATATAGCAACAATTTCTAAGCCAATCTATTTCACTCAAAACAAATTCTGCATCTTCTGGAAAAAAATTTTTTTAATTCTTCTTTTTAGCTAATAAAAATATTTTCAATTCTTTTCTTTTCTCTCTTTATCATATGATGTTACGAAGTCTTTATCATTATTAGCTTTCTTTACATATGCAAAGAATTCTTGATTATTAGCATTTATATATTCTTTAACAAAAAAAGAATCAATACTTCTTATCTCAATTTTTATCTTTAACTTTTTCATAGTCTTTTTCAGATTCAAAACAATTTTTTTATTGTTCTCTCTAAACTTTTATTATAAAAAAAGAAATAAAAACTTTATCATCTTTTTTTCAGCATATTTATAATCTTTAGCTAAAAAAATAGCTCTTTTAACAGCAACTAAAGTTTTTTTCCACTACCAGATTCCCCATTAACCCTAATAACTCCATTTTCTGGATATCTAGCAACAGATATCTGTTCATTAGATAAAAATTATTTCACTCATTTAAACCCCTCTTCCTTGTATTTATTTTCTTTTAAATACCCATCTTTGTTGAATAAAAATAACTTAATAAGAATAAAATACTATCTACAACTATTTTGATACTTGTTTCAGGATATTTAGTATGTTTCCAAACTAAAGTAACAAAGAAAGCTGATATTAACATTTGTACAGCACAAAGACTATAGTATTTTTAAAAAGAGATTCTTTTGTATTTTTTTCTCATATTTCAAAAAACAAATTTTTTTTATTTAAAGTAAAAAAATTAAAAAGTTGAAGATATTATTCTTGCAACTAACTGTAGCAATAGTTATAACTGCTGCCCCTCTATGTTTCCGAAAAGCTAGTAATAGAGCTAGAAATCCATTTAAAAGATAAGATATCTAAAAATAAATGATGAAACAGCAGAAGCTATATATTTTAAAAATGGTGCTAAAGTAACTTTTGTATATTTTTATTGAGTCTATTATTGGATTAAAAATGTGTTTCTGAATTATCATTGAAGTATATAGTTTCAATCACAACTTCCTTTATAGGAATCTCTTTTTGGAAAACAAAAAGATTAACATCTTTGTTTCATATTCAAATCTTTCTCCAGCTATATCTAGAAAAATCTTTGATGATAGCAGTTGGAAAACCTCTTAAAGCCTGTTTGAGTATCTGAAATATTCTTTCCATAGAATAATTTAAAAGCTCTATTTGTAATTTTATTACCAAATTTACTTTTTGGTGGAACTTGTTCTAAATCAAAAGTTTCTACAACCTAGAATCAATGTATCAGGATTTTTCTTCTAATTCTTTTGCAAGTTTTATAACATCTTCTACTCTATGTTGCCCATCAGAATCAGCAGTAACTACTCCATTGTACTCATCTAAGTTAGGTAAAGTCAAAAAAATAATTGAAAGCATTTTTTTAATGCTCTACCTTTTACCAAAGTTTTTTTAGCATGTCTAAATACTTTTTATATTTGCATCTGGAAATTTTTTTCTATTGTTTCAAATATTTCCTTAAATTCTTCCTTACTTCCATCATCAACTAAAAAGAATATCTTTTTAAATTATTATCTAATAAAGATTTTACATAATCAATCAATTGTTTTTGGTGGATTTAAAGCCGGTATTAATATTAAAGTTTTTTTCATTTATTTTTTTCCCCTTGAAATACATCTAAATGTTTTTTTATATTATATCATTGAAAAAAATTAAAAAAATGGTAAAAAAATTAAAAATGTTAAAAAAACTTTAGATTTTTTTATAAAAATTATAAAATATCAATTGATATTTATCAAAAACAATTAATAAGTAATAAAAAAATGATAGCATAATAAACTGTGTGTATTATTTAAAAAAATAATATAAATTAAAAATAAGAAAAATATTATTTTTAAAAAAATAATATAAATTATTTGAAAAAAAGTGCTATAATAAAAAAAGTATAAAGAAGAAATATTTCATTTTAGGAAAAAGTGGGATCCTATGGATGTAGTTCTTGAAAACAGATTCATTAAAAAAATTAAAAAAATTTAAAAAGGAGTGATATCATGAGTTACCTTTTAACAAGCATGGAAGAAGTTAGAAAAAGAAAAATGAAAAAAAGAGAAAGAATATTAGAGTTAAAAAGAAGCTATTAAAAAAAGCTGAAGCTGAGTGGAATACTTCAGATGTAGAAAAAAATTAAAAAAGAATTAAGAGGTTTAACAAATGAAAGTTTCTTAACTAAAATTTTTTTAAATCTGATGGTAGATATTAAAGAGAAACATGAGAGGATTTTTTTGAGAATAAAAAAACTAAAAAAATCCTCTTTTTTTATTCTTTGAAAAATTAAATTGATTAAAAGTTTATCTCCTTTTGATTAATTTATTCTATAATTTATATTCTTTAGCAAAAATGATTGACAAATAAAGAAAAAAAGACTAGTATAATACTATATGTATTATTTACAACTTATTTTTATAAAAAAATAAAAAAATAAAATTTTATTTTTTTAAAAAATGACAAAAATTTGTCAGAGGGAAGTTGTTATAATAAAAAAATATAAAAAGAAATATTCATTTTTATTTTAAGAGGAGGGATAATTATGATTATCAAAGATAGATTATAGGGGATATTATGGAAAAAATTATGATGAGTTCATTGAGAAAGTAGGGAAATTTAATGAAATGACAAATAAAAATAGACTTAGATTACAACTTAAATTTAAATGATTCTTCACAATTAGATAAAGATATTCAAAGAAAAAGCTGATGAAATAAGAAATAATGTATTTAAAATATTTGTTACAGGAGAAGCTAAAAAGTGGAAAGTCAACTTTTATAAATGCTTTTTTTAGGAATAGATCTTCTTCCTTCTGGAGGAGCACAATGTACAAGTTCAATTGTTGAAATAAAAAAATGGAGAAGAAATAAGATTAATAGCTGAACAAGTAGATGGGTATAAAAATAGAAAAAAATTGGAGAAAAAAAGCAGTAAAAGAATTTTTAAATGAGAAAGCTTCTATATTAGGAAATTCTAAAGATGAAAAATAATATATCAATATATGAAGGAGTTCCTTTTAATATAGTTAATGATATGTTTTTTTAAAAAGTCTTTAAAGGTCAATATAATGAAAGTAATATTGAAAAATTTCTTAAAAAGAAGAAATAGTTACAAAAGAAAAAAACCTAGTAATCTTGAGCAAACTGAATATAATGAAAAATATTAAAAATTATATAAGAAAAAAACTAATTGGGAAACAATTATAGAAAAAAATAATTATTGAATATCCAGCAGATTATCTAAAAAGAGGTGACTATACTTGATAGCCCAGGAGTTGGAGCAGTAGGTGGATTTGGAGAAGTTACAGAGAAAGCAATAAAAAAAGCTGATGCAATTATATTTATAAAATCTATTCCAGGTGGAGCTATGGATTCTGTTTCTTTTAAAAAATTTTTTTGAAAGTATTGATGATAAAAAGGATACCACATTTCTAGTACTTACTTTTAAAAAACACACAAGGAGTTAATGTTGAAGAAAGACAAAAAAAGAAGTTTATGAAAAAAATTTAAGGAATTAAAAAGAGAAAAATATATTTTTTTGTTGACAGTCTTTCAGAATTAAATTTTTTTAAATTATAAAAAAATTTTTAATGATATTGACGAATTAGAAGATTTTTCTTGCAGAAGATGAGATGAAAGAAGAAGATAAAAAAATTTAAAAATGAATTTGCAAGTTTTAGTAGTTTTTTTAAGAAAAAAATAAAAAATAATAGACCAAATAATGTAGATGATTTTATAGAAGAGATGAAAAAAATATTCAGGAATTTATGAATTTAAAGAAAAAAATTGAGCCATTTATGTATGTAGCTCCTTTTTTTATAAACTACAAGATTTCTTAGAAAAATTAATAAAAAAATCAGAAGAAATTAGAGCAACATTACAATCAATAATAAAGAAAGCTAAAGAAAAATAAAGGAAATCCAAAAAGAATTAAGGAAATCAATAGAAAAAGTATTGAAGATATTAAAGACTTGGAAGATACATTAAATAATTCTATAGAAAGTCTTAGAAAAAAATATATTAGTTCAGAAGAAGACTCTGTTATAAAAAAAGCAAATAAATGAATTTAAAGATAATTTTTCTTAAAAAAATATAGAAACTAAAACTTCTATTGAACTTATGAAATCTCTAATTTATCCCTTTAAATCTTTTTAATGAAATTATAAAAAGAAGAAATAGATAAATTTTTTTAAAGATATAGAAAAATATAAAAAAACAATGATAATAGAATGTTTTTTTATAGAAGGAAATGAAATATTGCTAAAAAAATAAAGAAAAATATTGATATAAAAATTAGAATCTATTTTACCTAAAATTAGTGAAGAGGAAATAGAAAAATATGTTTAAAGAAGCTAAGGAAAATTCAAAAAAAGAAGTTGATGATGCAAGTTTCTTTTGATGATTTTTTTTATGGTTTGTTACTTTAGGGGGATATAAAAACACCTACTAAAAACAGTAAATGATCCTAAAAAAAGGAAAAAGAATTGATATATGAAAAATACTAAATTAAAAAAATATTAGAAATAACTCCAAAAAAATTCAAAAAGTAATGGATGATATAAAAAAATTGGTTTAAAGGAATATACAAAAAAATTGTTAAAAGCTAATTTAAATGATGCAAAAGAGAGATTAAAATCTTTTTTTCAAAAACAACTTGAAGATACAGAAAAAAAGCTGAAAAAAAGCTATAGAAATAACTAAAAATATAGATATTTTTCTATACTGAAAGTATAAAAATTTTTAATGAAAGTATTGATAACGTAAGTGAAAAATTTATAAAGATAAAGGGGATGAGCTAAAAAAATGTTAAATCAATTAGATAGAGAAAAATATAAATAAGGCTATTGATAGAATAATTAAAAAAATATTAAAGAATCTTTACCAAAAAATTGATAAACCAATAAATGTTAGAATTGAAGAATTAAAAAAATCTCAGCTAATATAACAATAACAGAAAGTAAAATGCTATTATCTGATATATGTGTATGTTTAAGAAAAAGAAACTCTGAAAAAGAAATCTATAAAAAATATAGATAACAAATTGAAATTTGATGATTTAGATATGTTTAATAGAATTGATAACAAATTTATATTTGAAATTCCTAGTAATATAGATTACAAAAAAATGGAGAAGAACTTAAAAAAAGCACTCGCACAGTCAGGAATAATTTTTTTCAGCAGGAGGGGTAGTAAGTGTAATAATAAAAAGCTTAATTCCTGTTAGTATTGGATTAATTCTTGCTGGAGTTTGGTATTATACTGCACAAAAATGAAAAATATAAGAAAAAGAGAAAAATGAATGAAATAATTAATAAATATTTAAAAAAATATTAAAAATCTCTTTACAAGAATGGGTAAAATCTATTGAAAAAAATATTATGATGAAGAGGTAGATAAACTTGAAAAGGAGTTAAAGGATGAATAAAGATGAAGCTTTAATTGCTGAAAAAGAAAAAAATTCAAGATATAATAAATTTTTAACAATGATATATTTAATCAAATAACATTAAAATTTAGTCAAAAATTTTTTTATCCAACTACTATAAAAAGACAATGACTTAAATAATTTAGACATAGAAAATTCTCAAAAATTTTTATCAAATTTAGAATTTTATAGAATATATGAATGCATTACAGAAAAATACAAATGATTTATTTGAATATTTTTGTTAATAAAGTTCAAAAAAATATTTACAATGTTTTATTCATTAAATAAAGAATTTTACTATGGAGTTGTTAGTAAAAGAAAATAAAGTTAATTTAGTAATTGGATTTGAAATAGAAAAAAATTTTTCTGACGAGATGAAGAAAAATAATAGAGGGCAATATTAATGGAATAAAAATTAGAAAAAAATTTAATGAAGATTTTACTTCATTTAAAGATAAAAGAAAAACTATGTAGGATATTTAACAGGGATTCCAGATATAAGATTAGATGGAAAAAAATTCAAAAATAAAGATATTTCTTCTCTTATAAGAAGTTTAAACGGAGAAAAACTATATAATAATGACTTTGTGTAGACCTCTTCAAAAAAATGAAATCTTAAATAGAGTTAATGAAATTATCAATATAAAAAGATACTTCTACAAGTATATCTAAAAAGAACAGTCTCTATACAAAAAAAGTCTTACTGATGGGGAATCTAATACAGAAGGACAGACAAATACTAGCTCAGTTGGATATAATACAACTGGCAGTATAAGTGCTGGAATACAACTATCAGGAATACCTGGAATGCCTGGGACACCTTTTATAGGAGCATCAGTTTCTCAAAGTAGAAGTACAAATTATTCAACTTCTAATAATTCTTCAATAACTAAAACTTTAAGTAAAAACAGAAGGGCAATCAGTTTCCTTAGATATACAAAAATGGCTGGGCTATGGAAATGATAAAAAAATATCAGAAACCATACTTGAAAGAATGAGAATTGGAATGAATATAGGTATGTGGGAAACTTTAACTACATATTCTTCTGATAATGAATTAGTAGCCAAAATAATAGGAGGAAGATTATATTCAGAAATATCTTCAAATCTTTCTACTAGCTTAGTACCACAGAAGATAGATTTCAAAAAGAATAATGAGATATTATTTATTCCTAAAGATTTTAATACATATGAAAAAGATAAAATTTATGGAAGTTTTGTAACATCAGAAGAATTATGTGCTATTTGCAGTATTCCTAGTGAAAATATTCCTAACTTTGAAATAAAAAGAGTCTAAACTTTATTCTTTGACTTATAATGAAGGTAATAATAGTCAAAGTATTGGAAATATATGTGAATATGATAAAATATTAGAAAAATACAGAATTTTCTTTAAGTGAATCTGATATTAATAAACATACTTTTGTATGTGGAATGACAGGGATGGGAAAGACAAATACTGTAAAAAAATGATATTAGATAAAAATAAATAAACCTTTTTTTAGTTATAGAACCTGCCAAAAAAAGAATATAGAAACATTAACAAAGAAAAAAAGGTTTATACATTAGGAAATGTCAAACTTAATAGTTTAAGATTAAATCCTTTTCTATATACTTCCTGGAATAAATCCTCAACAACATATTGATTTATTGAAAGATTTATTCTCTGCTTCATTTGCTTTATATGAATCTATGCCATATATAGTTGAAAAAATGTTTATCAACTGTCTATGAAAAAGAAAGGATGGAATCTATCCTTTGGTCATCATCCATACTTAACTGATATTAAAAGATAGAAGAAATGCTTTTAATGAAGATAAGATTAATAAAAAAATATAATGAAATATCACATAAATATTTATTTCCAACTATGCAAGACTTAAAAAAATGAAGTTGATGAATATGTTGAATCTATGGAATATGATAAAGGAATTAAAAGGAAATATTAAAAGTGCAATTAATGCAAGAATTGATAGTTTATGTGTAGGCTCAAAAGGTTATATTTTTTTAATTCTAATAATGTTCCTGATTTTAATAAATTATTTTCAGAAAATACAGTTCTTGAATTAGAAGGTTTTAGGAGATGATGCAGATAAGTCTTTTTTCTATGGGATTAGTTATTATATTTTTTTGAATGAATATATGCAAGTGAGAAAAAGAGTTAGAAAAAATACTAATGGATTAAAAACATATTTTTGGTTATAGAAGAAGCTCATAGATTACTAAAAAAATACAAGCTCTGAAACTAATGAAAATTTTTGGGAATCCTAAAGGAAAAGCAGTAGAACATTTTACAAATATGTTAGCAGAAATGAGATCTTATGGTGAAGGAATTATTGTATCAGAACAAATACCTACTAAATTAGCTCCCGATGTAATAAAAAAATTCATCTAATAAGATTGTCCATAGATTAGCTTCTAAAGATGATCAAGAAATAATAGCAAACACTATTGGTTTAAAAAAAGTGAGGAGGCTATCTACATAGGAAATCAAAAAAACAGGTTATGCTTTTATGTAGTAAAGAAGGATTATATCAACCACTAATGATAAAAAAATAAAAAGAATTGAAGATAAAAAAATTTTTCAGATAGTAAATTATATAATGATAATCAAGAAGATAAATTTTTAGAAATAGATAAGATTATGTTAAATGGTTATTTTTATTCTGAAATAGATATCTTTTCTAAAAATATATTATTATCTTTAATGTATTTTTATGATATTTCTAAAATAAATTCTAATATTAGAAATATTTATGAAAAAAATTTGAAAAATTTAATTTTTTTCAAAATCAATCTCCATTGTTTCAAATGATATTGATAAATTGATGAAAGAATGTATTATAGAAAGAGTTTTTTTCTCAATTAACAGGAGGTATTTTTTTAGATATAGAAAATTACCTTCAAATGAATTTTTTTAAATTTCTTAAGAGATGTGTTAATGCAAAGATTTTTATCTGAGAAAGATATTGATCTGTTACAAGAAAAAAATTTAAAGAATTTTATAAAGAAAAAAATCTGAAAAAGCAATAAGATTTATTATTTATATTGCTACAAATATTTTAGGAAAAAATTAAAAATGAAAAGTTAAAAAAATAATGATGACTTTGAAAAAAATTTTGTAAAGATTTATTGCTAATAGATAATGAAATTGAAATAGAAAAAAATGAGAAAAAAAGAATAAAAAGAAAACGAATAAAAGCTAGGAAGGTAAAAAAATGAAAAAAATCCAGATTTAAATAATGACTCATTAATTATGAGAGATAGGGGTAGATATACCAGGGAAAAAGATGAAATTAAAATTGAAGATGTTCTTGGAAAGATAAATCCTAATGAAAATTTAAATCCTAATTCTGAAATTTTTATCTCAAGTAAAGGAAAATTATACTAAAGAAAAATAATGAAAAATATTGAAGTAAAAAAGAATTGACGGATGAAGAAAAACAAAAAGATAAAGGAAGAAACAGGCTGGTCAGATGGAATAGTAGATTATATAAGATCTATGAAAGAATATGAAATATAAAAAAATGCTGGTTTAGAAGAAAGAGAAATTAATGGAAAAATGTTTGATAAAAAGAGCTAGATTTTTTTATGAAAAAAACTCTGATGGAAAAAAACAAATAAAGAGAGAATAGAAGAAAAATTTATCACCACTTGGAAAAAGATGGAAAAATCTATGGAGTTACATCATATAGGTCAAAGAGCTGATAGTCCTCTTGCTGAATTAACTTATACTGAACATAGAAAAATTATAAAAATTCTTCATGATGATAGAAAAAGTGAAATAGACAGAAATAAGTTTGCAGATGAAAGAAATGAACATTGGAGAAATAGAAGTGAAGCATAAATAATTATTGTAATCAAAATAAGAAGGAGAAGTAAAAAATGAATATAGTTGATAAAAATTAGAAAAAAATTAAAAAAATCTAAATATTAGTAAAAAAAGGTGGAGCTAGTGAAGAGCAAATTGAAAAGAGCCGAAAAAAAGATTAAATCTCAAATTTTCAGAAGAATATAGAGAATATGTTAAAGAATTTGGAGCAATTAGTTTTTTTAGGAGCTGAATGGTCAGGATTAAATGTTGAAAGTTATATTAATGTTGTTAACATGACAGAAGATGAAAAAAAGCATTTAATGAATTTTTTTCCTGAAAAAAATATTTTTGTTATTGAAAATCTTGGAATAGATGGAATAGTTATTTTATCTAATGAAGATGGGAAAAATTTACTCAAATCAGTATGATAAAAAAAGAATTAATATGTAATTCTTTAAGTGAATATTTAGATATTTGTTTAAAAAGAAAATTAAAAAAAGGAGTGATTTAAAATGGCTTATACTTATGATGAAAATTTAGAATTTTTTTAGGGGAGTGTACTGATGAACAATTAAAAGATTTGGCTGAGATTTTAATTTATGATACTGATGGAAAATATCGTAATATGGAAGAGATCACTTCTACAAATGAACACAAAAGATATAAAGAACATTACAGTAAATATTGGGAAATTTTAGCAGGAGATTTACAAAAAAATTTGGTGGGGATAGTATTGCAAATGCAGTTAGATTTGGAAAAGGTGTAAAAGTATGACGAAATATTAAATGATGCTTTAAAAATACTTGAAAATATCTTTTGATAAATCTTCTTCTATAGTAGATAGAGAAGATAAATTAGTAGAAAAGATATTTGAAATAATGCTTAAAGAGATGAAAGAAAAATGATTTAATTGAATTGTCAAAAAGTATTAGGAATAGGTGACTATAAAAATACCTGCTATAATGCTTGGAGTACAAGGGCTTATTAAAGCTGGTGGTTTTGCTTCATATAAAAATAACTGTTATAGTTGCAAATTATATAACAAAAATTCCTTTTGGGAAGAGGATTAAGTTTTACTACAAAATGCAATGTTAACTAAAAGGATTATCTTTACTTATAGGATATGTTGGAGTAGCAGTAACTACTGGACTTTGGCTTGCTACAGGTATTACTGATATTACAGGATATGCTATGAGAGTAACTATTCCTGCTTGTGTTATTGTTGCTTGTCTAAGAAAAACTATTATGTTAGAAAAAGAAAAATAACTAAATTATTCGAAAAAAATAAGGCTATTGTATTTTTGTAATTTACAATAGCCTGTTTAACAAAATAGGGAGAGAGAAGATAAAAATGGAAGAAAAAGGAAACTTTTATTGAGCAAGAAAAAGTTCTTGGAGGGATTATTAAAAATATCGTTCTGAAAATCCAAAAAGAAGAAATAAATTTAGAAGAAGAAATTAAGAGAATTGACGAAGAAATGAGAAGAATGGAAGAAGAAGATCCTAGTATCATAGAGAAGGGCTGAAGAGTTTTGGGATAATCTTTTTATTTGAAGAAGATGAGTGAAAATGATTTAGAGAATGAAGAGTTCAATATTGAAAAAGAAAGAGTTTACACCTTAAAAAAATAAAAACAAAAATCATACATAAATATGAAGAAAAATACTCTTAATTTAGATAATTGTGGAACAAAATTATTAAAAATAGAAAAAAATATAATAAAGCTGGAAAAAAATAGAAGTTGAATGTTTTTACCAACATGGACTTTTTGAAAAAATAATTTATTATAATGAAGATCAAACTATTAATAATATAGATTATTTTTGACATTTATTATGATAGTAAACAATCAAGTATCTCAGACATATATTTATTTTTCTATCTGAAATGGATAAATATTTTAAAATAAAAAAATTTAGAGGAAAGTGATATAAAAATATATGCTAATACAGAATATGGGTTTGAATTTGTAGGAAATTATCCAAGTGATATGATAAAGGTTAACAAAAGAATCTCTGACATTAAAAAAATATTGAAAGATGACATAGAAATAGAACAAGAAGATATTGAATATTTTATTAATGAATTAAAAAGTTTCCCAACAGTAACAGAATACTATAGTAATAATAAAATTATAAAAAAAGATATTTTCAAGGTTGAAAGAATAATGGAAATTTCAGATTCTTGCATTTTTTTATGCTAACTTATCATTAGATGGAGTATTAGAGAAAAACTGAAAAATACAATGATAATAATGAAATAGATGAAATTGAAGAAATAAATAGATATATTCGTGTTGTAAATGCTGATTTTTGGAGACTATTTACCAAGAATAGAGTTTAGTAATTGACTTTTAATTTAAAAGAAGTATTACGATGTGAAACAACTAGATAATTAAAGAGGTGATTATATGTCAGTTGTTTCAATTAGATTTAATGATGAGGAAGAAGAAATAGTAAAAAAATTATGTTAAAAAGTAAAGGAACAAATTTATCTCAATACATTAAAAAAATATCATATTTTGAAAAAGATTGAAGAAGAATATGATTTAAAAACTTGTTCAAGAATATCTAAAAAGCAAAATCTGAAGAGACATTAAATTTAATTCCATTTGAGGAGGCTGTAAAAGAATGGGATACAGAATAATGGATTATCGTCTAATTGTTGATTAAAAAAATATGGTCGCACACTTGTGACTCTAGCACTCGTAGGGTGTCAGTCATGAGTTAGACCATTAAGTATAGTCAGCATATATAGAAATATGTATGTAGAGGTAGCAACTTTAAAAAAGCTATCCAATACTACTCGAATTGCTGGAAACCCCTAAAAGCTAGTATAACTACAACATAGTACCTAAATAAAAATATGGTACAAATGTGAAAGTGGCGAAAGCAGAAAAAAATATACTAGATGACATAAGGTTAAATCCTAAGTGTTAAGATAATGGGCAATCAGCAGCCAAGACCGAAAGGTAAGGTTCAACGACTATTCCTCCTGAGGGAAGTACACTAAAAGCTAGTGGAAGTGGGTAGACCCAAACAGATAAAGCTGTGGGATAAGATATAGTCTGTGCTTAATAGAAATATTAAGAAGTTCATAAGAGAACTGCATAAGTGGTAGCGTACTTATGTGAACGACAACCTCTAAAAACGACTGAGTCAGTTTTAGGGTTCATATATTTAGAAAAAAATTTTACTTTTTTTCATTTACTTATAGTATAAAAAGTAGTATACTATATATAGGTAAATGGAGGTGAAATCACATGGAAAAAAAGCATATAAGTTTAGATTTTTATCCAACTAAAAACTCAAATAACAATATTAAATTGTACTTTTTGGTTGTGTAAGATATGTCTATAATCATTTTTTTAGGTTTAAAACAAGAACTATATAACAAAGAGAAAAAAATCTATGTCATATAGTCAATGTAGCAAAAGCACTGACAGTTTTAAAAACAAGAGAAAGAATGGTTAAAAGATGTAGATAAATTTTTCTTTACAAAAATTCTTTAAAAAGATTTAGATAAAAGCATATAAAGAAACTTTCTTTTAGTGGAAGTGGCTATCCAAAGTTTAAATCTAAGAAAGATAATAGAAAATCATACAGAACCAATTATACTAAATAATAATATAGAGTTTTTTTAGATAAATGGATAAAAAGTACCTAAGTTAGGAAAACTAAAAAAATAAGAGATAAAAATGAAACCACAAGGAAGAATAATAAAGTGCAACAATAACCCAAGCACCTAGTGGAAAATATTATATATCTCTATGTTGTACATGATGTAGAAGTAGAAAAAAATTAGAAAGTACAAATAAAGAATGTTGGAATAGATTTAGGGTATAAAGGACTTTTGCGCTTACCAGTGATGAAATCTCAATAGAAAATCCAAAAATATTTACAAAAAAATCTTTGAATAAACTAGCGATATTACAAAGAAAACTATCACGAAAAACCAAAGGGTAGTTCAAATAGGAATAAAGCTAGAATAAAAAGTAGCAAGATTATTTGAGAAAAATATCAAATCAAAGAGAAAGATTTTTTTGCAAAAAAAGTTATCAACAATGCTAATAAAAAGAATATGATATTATCTGTATGGAAGACTTACAAGTAAAAAAATATGGTAAGAAATCATAAATTAGCAAGAAATATTGTAGATGTATCATGGAGTGAATTTAATAGAAATACTAAGTTATAAAGCGAAATGGTACAAAAGAACAATAGTAAGAGTAGATAAATTTTTTTGCAAGTAGTCAAATATGTAATTGTTGTGGATATAAGAATAAAGAAGTAAAAAGATTTAAGTATAAGAGAATGGACTTGTCCAGTATGTGGAGCTGTACATAATAGAGATATAAATGCAGCAAAAAAACATACTAAAAAGAAGGACTAAAGGATATTGGGTATAAGTGCTTAAATATACAATATATGAACCGTAGGAACTATGGGGATAGCTTGGTAAATTTAGTTGGCTAACAGAAGCAACTACTACCCAAGAACCCTGCGTCTCTAGCACTTGTAGGGGTGTCAGTCGTGGGAGGTTCAGATCCAAGATGAACAGTTAATTATTGTAGCAGTAGATTTTTGAACATAGAAGTAAAAATTTATTTATAGTAATTAGAGAAAAAGGTTTAGAGTAAAAAAACTTTAAGCCTTTTTATTTTTTTGATTTTTTTATAAAAAAATATTTGCTCGTGACAACATATGACATAAAAGTTTGATATAATATATAAAAAAATTATAAATAATAAAGGGAGAGAGATTCATGATAGGGAAATATGGTCAAATAATAATTAATGATAAAAAAACATTATTAAAAGAAATTACAACAATGTTACCTTATACAACAATTCATTTAATAGAGCTATCAGGTTCTGGAAAAAAACTTCGTTAGTTGAAAGTTTAATAAATATTAAAAGAATTAGAAATAGATGAATTAAAAAAATAGTTAGATTACAAGGAGTATCATCAGAAGATTTTTAGATTACCTGTTATAAAAAAACTATTAAGAAAAAAATTTTTAGTTTTGAAGAAGAAAGAAAAAGTTGTTGAATTGATAAATATGGGAATATTTCAAGAAATTTCTAGATAATCCTGATAAAAAGTATCTTGTTTTCTTTGATGAACTTTTTAAGAGCTGAAGCCTCAATAACTCCATTATTATTTGGATTGCTTGAAAGAAGAATAAATGGTATTAAAGCACCCAATATGTTAGTTATGTGTAGTTCAAACTATGGAGATGAATATATAAGTAATTTTGATTTTTTTCTGACTCAGCATTGAGGAGAAGACAGATTTTTATTGAATACAAACCTTCAAAAGATGATATACTAGATTTTCATGAAAGAAAAATAGATATAATGATATACTCATTTCAGCTATTTCTGATATGAAAAATAGAAGAAATTATTAATCATGGTGATACAAGCTTTAGAGCTAGAACAAGATACTCAGTTGGGTTCATGGTCTTTATTAAATGATAGATGGAAAAAAATTAAAAAATTGAAACATTTAAAGCAGGAAGATTAGATATTTCTAAATATGGCGAATACTTCTTTTTCAAGTAAAAACAAAGAAAAAAATTTTTTTAAATAATCTAACATTACTTGAACAACTTGATGACATTGATGTACATAATCAAATTATAGTAAATAAAGGTTTAGAAAAGTGATAAAAAAATATTTTTAAATCAACAAGGTGAAGTTATAAATAAAAGCCATTATGTTAACAGAATTAAAAAAATTAGAACTAAAAAAATTTATTATAAATCAAACTTTAAATAAAGATGAAAATTATTTTTTTAGATTATTTTTGATGATATCCTCCAAGTATTTAAAAAAATGATACTTTATTGTTTATAATTTTAATTGAAGAATTTAAAGAAAGAGCAAAAAGGAAATAATAAAAAAATAAATCTATTTGGAGAAGAATAGCTGTAAAAAAAATTTTTAAAAAGAAATTTCTGAAACAAGTGAACTTGGAAAAATCATTATACAAAGTAACAGATTTATTAAATTTAAAAGTATAGGTGAATTAATATGGAAATAAAAAGTGAATAGGAGAAGAAGAAAAGTTTGATATCTCTTCTGAAAAATGAAAGAAAAAAATTAATTGAAAAAAACTTCTTATTGAACATATAAATGAATTTCCATTTTTTTATAAATCTTTTAATTTCAGTATTTGATATAAAAAGATGTTGAAGACAATCATAAAGATGAATTAGCCTATACAAAAGGCAAATTTTGAAAAATCAAAGAATTGAAATTTATATTAATTTTTAAAAAAATTGAAAAAAATATCAGTTAATAGTAAATAATAAAGAAAATAACTTTGTGTTTGGAAATAAAGAGATTCTATTTATAATTTTTTTCATGAATTATTACATCACTATCTTTATCATTTTACTAGATTTAAAGAAAAATAACTTATTAATAAATATAATAATGGATTATTATGTTAATTCAATATGCATAGAATTGCTAAATAATCAAAAAAATGTAGATATTTTTTTTATATTTTTTTGAAAAAAATTTTTAAATATAAAAAAATTATATATTGTGACTATATTACTAATTTATATTTTTGATATTTATAGATATACTTATGATGATTTTTCCAGATTTTTACTTTGAGAGATAAGTGGTTAGAAGAAAGATTATATGAATTATTTTTTTAAAAGAAGAAAGAAGAGACTGAAGTAAATTCTTATATTTCTAATTGGAAGAATAATTTAGAGCAAAAAATTAGCTGATTTAGATAATCATGATATTTTTTTTATAAAGAAAGTGGAAAACAAATTACAATGGAAGATAATGGGGATTCTGAAAAATTTTTCAAGATAAAGTTCAAGAAATCTATAATAAAATTAGTAATTTTGAAATAGAATATGAAAGTTCTTCCAAAAACTTATGGAAAGTCAGAAGGAGCTATTTATGAGAAAAAAAGGAAACTCTTAAAAGCAGATTATTTTTTTAAATATACTAAAGTTAAAAAGAATTATAACAAAAATCCTTAAATATTAATGTGATTAAAAACTTATAAAAAAATTTAAATAGAAAAAAAGGCAAAACGAAGAAATTATATTTAAAGGAAAGTAAAAAAAGATTAATGGTAGTAAATTGGTAGTTGCTATTGATGTTTCTGGTTCTATTACTGAAGATGATTTAGAAAAAAATTTATAAATATGCTATATGGTTTAAATAAAAAAAGAAAAAAAGATTATCTGTTTGACATTATTTATTGGAGTGATAATGATATTAAAGAAAAATCAGACTTATTATGAGGATGTAAAAAGATATTAAAGAGTTTGCAAAAAGAAATATATTCTAGTGGTGGAACAGATATTAGCTATCTTCATTCTTATCTTAATGAAAGATACAAAGAAGCTATAGAAGTTGTGAATATAACAGATGGATATTTTTATTATGATAAAAAAATTTAAATAAAAAAATATAGTGAAATATCATTTTGTTTTTAACAGAAGGAAATAGATAAATATTTTTTTCTTCATTTTATTCAGAAAAAAAGATTTTCTATTGTCAGTATAGAAAAATTAAAGATTATAAATTTTTGTGAGTGTACTCACACTTTTTCTTAAAAAAATTATGTGATTATACTCACATTTTTGATTTTAATAGTATAATTATAGAAGATAAATAAATTAAAGGAGAAAAAAATAATGGATAATGATGTTAAACTAGGAAAAGTTTATCAGCCTTATTTTTAAGACATAAACCAGAAACTATAGATTTAAAAATTAGATGAAAAATGGTTGGGCTGATACAAAAGAATTAATAGAAAAAAATTAGTAAAAAGTGGAAGAGAAATAGATTTTTACAACATTGGAAAAGAATTGTGAAATGAAAAACAATAAGAAAAGATATAGTTTTAATGAAGATAAAAACTAAGATAAGAGCAGTTCAAGGACATTCTATTGAAGTAAATTTAGAGCTTAAAGAAGTTGTTCCACCAGCTGTTCTATATCATGGAACAGCTTTCAAAAAAATGTAGAAAGTATAAAAAAAGAAGGAATAAAAAAAGATGGAAAGACAACATGTTCATCTATCAGCAGATCTAGAGACAGCAAAAGAATGTTGCCACAAGACATAGTTCAAAAATATGTAATTCTTGAAATAGATACTGAAGCTATGTTAAAAGAAAACTATAAATTTTACTTATCAGAAAAATAAAGTTTGGCTTACAGATTTTGTTCCAAGTAAATTCATAAAAATTTTTAGGAAGGAAAAAAATGAATAAAGAAATAGAATATTATTGAGAGAACGTTATTTTGAAAGTGCTGTTATGCTTTGTATAGCAAATATAGATGGGAAAAGACTGTTTTATCTTGGAGAAAAAGAGCAAAAAAATATCAGACAGGCAGGAGAAATTTCATTTCCAGGTGGTAAAAAAAGATAAAAAGTGATAAAAAGTTTTTAAAAGAAACAGCTATAAGAGAAACGATGGAAGAACTACAGATAAAAAAAGAAATAAGATTTCAAATGTCAGTAAGTTTGGACTTTTAGTTGCACCTCTTGGGAGTCTTAATTGAGTGCTATATATGTAAATTAAATATAGAAAAATTTAGATGAAATCAATTATAATAGAGATGAAGTTGAAAAAGTTGCTAGCAGTACCTATAGAATTTTTTTATGGAAACTGAAGCAATTAAAGGGAGAAGTTGAAATTTGTAATAAGGCAAAGTTTGATATAAAAAAATATAATTTCCCTAAAAAGATATGAAAAATGATTGGAGAATTCCTAATAGATATGTATATATTTATATGTTTGAGGAAGAACCAATTTGGGGTATGACAGCTGAAATAATTTGTGATTTTATAAAAGACATTGAAAAAAAGAAGGAAAGGTTGGTTTCTATGAATATAAATAGAAAATTAGCTACAGAACTTGTAGAAGAAGCTAAAAAAAGAACGGAAAAAAAGTTGTATTTACTAATGGATGTTTTTGATATACTTCATGCAGGACATGTAACATATTTAACTGAAGCTAAAAAGACAAGGAGATATACTTATTGTTGGAGTAAATTCAGATGCTTCTGTAAAAGAGATTAAAAAGGAGAAACAAGACCTATCAATTCTGAATATGATAGAGCTTTTGTACTTGATGCTTTAAAAATCAGTTGACTATACTGTTATTTTTTTGAAGAAGATACTCCTGAAGAATTAATAGCTTTGTTTGAAAACCTTCTATTCATGTAAAAGGGTGGAGATTATAAAAAGAAGATCTACCTGAAACAAAAAAATTGTTGAAAGTTATGGTGGAGAAGTTATTATTTTTAAACTTTGTTGAAGGGAAGTCTACAACAAACATAATAGAAAAAAATTAATAAGAAATAAAAAGGTGAGAGAAATGGAAAAAGTTTTTGACTTTTAGTCAGATAGATGAATTAGCAAAAAAAGCTCGCTAACTATGTTGAAGAAAAACACAGTTATTGCTTTGATAGGGTGATTTAGGTACTGGTAAAACTACATTTCACAAAAAAACTTTTTGCTAAAGAATTTGGAGTTAAAAGAAAATCTAAAAAAAGTCCAACATTTAACTATGTACTTGAATATCTATCAGGAAGATTACCTCTATATCACTTTGATGTCTATAGATTATGTAGTTCAGAAGAAATATATGAGATAGGTTATGAAGATTATATCAATAATGGAGGAGTTGCTCTAATTGAATGGGCTAATATAATATCAGAAGATTTACCTAAAGAATATATAAGAATTGAATTCAAGTATGCAGAAAAAAAGAAGATGAAAGAATAGTTGATATCAGCTATGTAGGAAACAAGGAGAAGGAGGAAAAAAATTCAATGTTGCTTTTTGGGAATTGATACATCTACAAAGATTTGTACTTGTTCTATATATGATAGTGAAGCAGGTGTCATAGCTGAGACAAGTTTATCAGTGAAAAAAATCATTCAAATATAGTTATGCCAATAGTAGATAATCTATTTAAGATTTCAGATTTGAATATTAAAGATATAGATAAAATTGCAGTTGCAATAGGACCTGGATCATTTACAGGAGTTAGAATAGCTTTAGGAATAGCTAAGGGTCTAGCTATGGCTCTTAATAAAGGTCTTGTTGCAGTGAATGAACTTGACATATTGGAAGCTATGGCAAGTGATAATGAAAATGAAATTATTCCTTTAATTGATGCTAGAAAAGAAAGAGTTTACTATAAATATCAAGGGAAAATGTCAAGATGATTATTTAATTAATCTACTTTCAAGTCTTGATAAAAAAATAAAAAAATATGTATTTGTTGGAGATGGAGCAATAAACTATGCAGATATCTTTAAAAAGAAAATTTAGGAGAAAAATGCTATTATAGTTCCTAGATACAACTCTTTTCCCTAGAGCTTCTGTTCTTTGTGAACTTTCTTTAAATAGGGAAGATGCTAATATTTATACAGTGGAACCAGAATATATTAGTAAAGTCAAGAGCAGAGAAAAAAATTTCTAAATCAAAAATATAAAAAAATCCTCTATCTGATTTTTTTAGCTACAAAAAAATATTTAAAAAAATGTAGTATAATATATAGAAGAAACTTATTAATAAAATAGCATATATAAGCTAATAATTGATATATAAAGGGAAAAAAATTGAAGGGAGATATTTTTGAAAGCAAGTGAAAGAAAAGATTACAAAAATTATTTTTCAGAAAGTGATACCGTCTTTTCTATTCCTGTTTACCAAAGAGATTATAATTGGCAGGAAAAAGCAGTGTCAAAGATTATTTAAAGATATACTACAAACAGGAAAAAAATGAAAAAAGTAAGCTCTTATTTTTTTAGGGAGCATAGTATATATACATGATGGAATTTATGGAGTTGGAGAAAAGGAATTTCATGTCATTGATGGGCAACAAAGAATGACAACCTTAACCTTTATTATTTTTTTAGCAATATATTTTTAAGTTAAAAGGGTACAATCTTAGCTAAAGATGCTGATAAAGATATACAAATCAATATGTTGTTAATCCTTATTCTGAAAAAGAAATAAAAGTTAAAATTATTACCCCCTGAAGAAAATCTGTATATATTAAATAAAAATTTCACATAATAAATTTAATGAATTAGAAGCTTTTCCAAGATAGAAATATGTTGAAAGAATTATCTATTTTTTTGAAAAAAAGAATTGGAAAAATTTATCTTTTGATGATATGAAACACTTATCAAATGGGAATAGAAAAATTAATTTATATAGATATTGCTCTTGAAAAAGGGAAAAGATGATCCTCAAAAGATTTTTTTGAAAGTCTTAACTCAACAGGTTTAGACTTTATCACAAGGAGATTTAATCAGAAACTATATTTTGATGGATTTGGAAAGAGGAGAACAAAACCGTATATATAAAGAAATATGGATACCCATTGAAAAATAACTGTAAAGTTAGTGATGGTAGTGAAATAACTAGTTATGTTTCAGATTTTTATTAGAGATTATTTAACATTAAAAAAACAGAGAAAAAAATTTCTTCTAAGCCTAAAGTTTTTGAAACTTTTAAGGCATATTATGAAAAAAAGAAAATGATGAGAAATTAGAAGATATGAAAAAAATATTCTGAGGCTTATTCATATATTATTAAGCCTAGTTTAGAAAAAGGATAGAGATATTCAAAGAGAATTAGACTATTTAAAAATCTTTAGATAAAAACTGTTATCAACACTTTTCTTATAGGAATATTAAAAAGACTACAAGGATAATATTCTAGAGAAAGATGAACTTGTAAATATGCTTATCTTACTTCAAAGTTATCTATGGAGAAGATATATCACAGAAAAAGCCAACCAATGCTTTGAATAAAGATATTTCAAGGAATGTATGGAAAAAAATTTCAAGATCTGGAAATTACTATGAAAAATTTAGTTGATGTTTTGATGGCTGAAGATTTTCCAACTGATGAAGAATTAGAAAGTGCTTTGAAGTTAAAAAAATGTATATAAAGACAAGGAAAAAAATTAAATTATGTCTTTAAGAAATTAGAAAACTATAATCATAATGAACTAATTGATTTTGAAAATGAGAAAGATTACTATAGAGCATATTTTTTTCCCACAAAAAAACCTAATAAGACTTGGAAGGAAAAATTATTCAGATAATGAGTTAGAGCAAATGATAAGCTTTTAAAGATACCATCTCTAATTTAACTTTAACTGGAAGCAACTCTAATTTAAGTAATAAAGCTTTTCATGAGAAAAGAGATGATGAAGTCCATGGTTATAGAAACAGTAAACTTTATATGAATAAATATCTTGGTAGACTTGAAGAATGGAACCTTCTATCAATGGAAGCTAGATTTGAAAGTCTCTATGATGATATTATAAAAGATTTGGAAAAAGACCTGAAGATAAGGCAACAAATGATATGGAAAAAAATTACCTTTGTTTTAAAAAGGTAAGATTACTTCAGGAAAGGGAAGACTTTTATCCAATGAAAAAAATTTGAAATTTTAAAAAGGAACTTCCATAGTTTTAGAAGTTAAATCAGATAATCCTTCTACTTTTTAGAAGAAATAAAAAAATTTAATTGAAGATTTAATAAGAAAAAAATTTAATAGAAAAAAACTTGAAGATAGATATGTTTTCAAAGAAAATTATATTGCTACTTCACCAAGTGCAGCTGCAATATTGGTTTTAGGGACGTTCAGCTAATGGTTGGACAGAATGGAAAACTTATGAAGGAAAAACTTTTAAGTGATTATAGAAAAATAAAGGGGTTGTGCAACAACCTCTTTTTCTTTTATAGATAATTATGGTAAATATATTGACATGATAACTTTTTAAATTGACAAACATTCATATAATTGGTATCATAATAAATATTATAGAATATAATGTATATTTTTTTAAATCAGATATACATTAATTATATTAAGGAGATGGTTTTATGAAAGTTTTTGCACACAGAGGAGCATCAGGTTATGCACCAGAAAAACACTAGTTGCAATAAAAAAAGCAATAGAAATGAAAGCTGATGGAATAGAGATAGATATACAGCTTACAAAAAGATGGGAAAAAAATAGTTGTTATGCATGACTGGAAAGTTGATAGAACTACAACTGGTAGAGGATATGTATATGAATTAGATTATGATTATATAAAAAAACTTTAGATGCAGGGACAATGGTTTACTAAAGATTTTATAGGAGAAACTGTCCCAACTTTAGAAGAAGTTTTAGATATACTTCCTAAAGATATGATCTTAAATATAGAAATAAAAAGATACAGCAAGACATCATACTAATATAGAAGAAAAAGATGTTAGAAGTTCTAAAAAAATATCCAGATAAATTTGAAAAATATAATTGTATCATCTTTTCATCATGATAAGATAAAAAAATTACAAGTCTTAGAACCAAAATTAAAATTAGCTTTATTAACTGATAGTGAATTTATAGAAATAGAAAAATATTTGTCAAACAACGAGTCTATCTTCTTATAGTTATCACCCTGAAATAAATCTTATTTCTAAAGGAGGATGTTGAAAAAAATTACATGATAGGGGAGTGAAAAATATTTGTTTGGACAGTGAATAAAGAAGAAGACTTAAATTATTTAGTTAAATTAGGGTGTTGATGGAGTTATAACTAATTATCCTGATATTAT